>ENA-ORCQ01000049-ORCQ01000049.1-marine-metagenome-genome-assembly--contig:-NODE-49-length-137770-cov-6.655560_pt1 | contig 137770 bp, 117 predicted proteins | sample MGYA00237780_ERZ508510 | MGnify/ENA primary metagenome ERZ508510 (study PRJEB26181, sample SAMN06268981) | marine metagenome | isolation source: Tt an E2 anaerobic enrichment on eucalyptus from sediment...
GGGGGAAGAATCCCTGGAAGCCATAAAAAAACGGGTGGCCAACCGTGAAATGGTGGTAGCTGTTGATCCGGCCTACTTCCGGCCTACCGAAGTGGACCTGCTGATTGGTGATCCGACAAAATCGAAAACCATTCTGGGCTGGGAACCTAAATACGACCTGGCAGGCCTGGTGGAAGACATGATGCAAAGCGATGTTAAACTGATGAAAAAAGACTGCTACCTTAAAGATGGCAGCTATCAGACCTTGAATTATTTTGAGTAAGAGAGGAAGAATGAGAGGGCGATGAGGTGAAGAGGAAGAACAAGAGGGCAATGAGCTGATGAGGAAGAATGAGAGGGCGATGAGGCAAGGGGGCCAGGCGAGAAGTAAAGAAAAGCTGGGACAGCGAAGATCTTGGAAAACTAAACCACTATGCACTGGAAGTACATAGGTTTAGGAATGAATGAAATTCAACCTAGAGAAGAGAAGGATATCAGTATAAAGCTGGGAGTAGAGAGAGAAGAAAAACACGATAGGTTTTCTCAATACTCAAATCTTTGTACTCAAATCAACATTAACTAGAAAATAAAAGAAACCTATAATTTACAATAATCATGGAAATCATTCGATCTCACCGGGAGCTAAAAGTGTATCTGTTGTCTTTTGAGGCAGGAATGGAAATTTTTCATCTGTCCAAATCATTTCCAAAAGAAGAAAGGTATTCACTCACCGACCAAATCAGGAGGTCGTCGCGATCTGTCTCCGCAAATATCTCAGAGGCCTACAGGAAGCGGCGCTACCCAAAATCGTTTGTTGCAAAACTGAGTGACTCGGAAGGCGAAGCTGCTGAAACCCAAAGCTGGCTCGACTATGCGCTGGCCTGTGCGTACATCAACAAAAAGGAGCACAAGCTTTTAGACGACAAATACGACCATATTCTTTCAATGATCGTGAACATGATAAACAATCCTGGCAAATGGTCACTATAATCACTTATACTTCTACTCAGCACACCATGGCCCCTGCATCTTATGGCCAAGTCCCCCTACCGCCCACTCACCCCTTCACCCACTCGCCATTTCGCCCACTCGCCCCTTCTCCACTTCGCCTTCACCCACTCACCCCACAACTAACACACGCTTCTTCAACAATTCATAAACAATAAACAACATGAACAAACAAAGTAAAATATACATAGCAGGTCACCGCGGACTGGTAGGCTCTGCCATCTGGAAAAACCTGACCGAAAAAGGTTACACCAACTTAATCGGGAAAACCCGTGCTGAGCTGAACCTCCTGGATCAGCAGGCAGTAGCAGCTTTTTTCGAAAGCGAAAAACCGGAATACGTATTTCTGGCAGCAGCAAAAGTTGGCGGTATTGTAGCCAATAACACCTACCGTGGCGAGTTTATCTTCGAAAACCTGATGATTCAGAACAACATTATTCACAATGCCTGGAAACAGGGTGTAAAAAAACTGTTGTTTTTGGGCAGTACCTGTATTTACCCAAAAGAAGCGCCACAACCGATGCCTGAAGATTGTTTGCTGACAGCGCCGCTGGAATACACCAACGAACCCTATGCCATTGCCAAAATTGCCGGCATAAAACTCTGCGAGAGCTATAACCTGCAGTACGGCACCAATTTTATTTCGGTGATGCCGACCAACCTCTATGGCCCCAATGATAATTTCGATCTGGAGAAAAGCCATGTGTTACCGGCACTTATCCGCAAAATACATCTGGGCAAATGCCTGGAAGAAAACAACTGGGAGGCCATTCGCAGCGACCTTGCCAAACGACCCATTGAAGGTGTAGATGGTTCTGCTACGAAAGAGGAAATACTTTCAATCCTTGAAAAATACGGTTTGAACGCGTCTCCCCTGGCGAAGAGCCTGTCCCGGCAAAAAGAAACGTACACCGGGAAGGAAAGCGGGGGATTGACAAATGAAGTAAAAGTTGAAATCTGGGGCACAGGCGCACCAAAACGCGAATTCCTGTGGAGCGAAGAAATGGCTGATGCCTGCGTTTATATTATGGAAAAAGTGGATTTTAAAGATGTTTCGTTCCCGCCGGAGAAGGCAGAAAAGGGAGGAGCAGCCGGCGAAATACGCAATACCCACATTAACATTGGCACCGGAAAAGACATTTCGATAAAACAAGTAGCGGAGGCCATAAAAGCTGCCGTTGGTTTTAAGGGAGAACTGTATTTCAACACCTCGAAACCCGATGGCACCATGCGCAAACTAACCGATGTAAGCAAACTACATACCTTGGGCTGGCAACATAAAATAGAAATTGAGGAAGGTGTACAGCTGATGTACAACTGGTACCTGAACGCTTAAAGCCGCAATCCTCCGTCCGCTGCCGCGCGAATCCTTTCCTGCAGACCACGCGAAAGGATTCGCGCGGCAGCCAGGGGAGGACGATTCGTGCTGCCCGCAGCCTTTACAATATTTCGTGTAATTCGTGTAATTCGTGTAATTCGTGGACAAAAAACAAACAAGCAATTTAACCATTCAACAGTTTATCAATTTAGCAGTTTATCAATTTCACAATTTAGCAGTTTATCAATTTATCAATTTATCAATTTCACAATTTAGCAATTTATCAGTTTAGCAATTTAGCAGTTTATCAATCCATCAATTCAACCAATAAAAAAGAAAAACAATCAAGGTCGAATTAACCCGCAGCTTTAGCTAAAACTTCTATCTTTGAAGCTCAATACAACAACAAACATGAAACATCTTATATCGGTCCCGCCACGTGTTGTGCCACATTTTCATTCTATTGCCGAACTTAGTAAAGAGGAGTGGTTTGTATCTGCTGATCCGGAGAATAAAAAAGTAGGCTCCGGTGGTGGCACAGCGCATTTACTGGCTGAATCGTACAAACAATCGGGCGAAGAAACAGCATTTAACGACTGGCTGGAGCAGGATAAAAAAGTGATCATCCATGCCGGAGGGCAAAGCCGCCGTTTACCGGCTTATGCGCCTTTGGGAAAAAGCCTGATTCCCATGCCTGTTTTTCGCTGGTCGCGCGGACAGGTATTAAACCAACGCCTTGTCCACCTGCAAACGCCACTATTCGACCGCTTAATGGAACAGGCTCCCGCCAGTGCCAATACCCTTGTTGCCAGTGGCGACACGCTGATTTTTGGCGGTAAAAACCTGCCCGAGATCCCGGATGCCGATGTAGTTTGTTTTGGCCTGTGGCTCGAACCTGAGAAAGCTACTAATCACGGCGTATTTTTTGCCCGGCACGAAACACCCGGCGAGCTGGCCTTTATGCTGCAAAAACCACCCATCTCAAAAATAAGTGAACTGATACACGACTATTATTTCCTGATGGACATTGGCATTTGGATGTTAAGTGCGCGGGCCGTAAAACTGCTGATGAAAAATTGCGGCTGGACGGGCACTGGTTTTAAACAGCAAACACCATCGTTTTACGATATGTACAGCCAGTTTGGAACAGCACTCGGAAAAATGCCTTCAGAAGATAATGAGGAAATAAGCGCCTTAAGCGTTGCCCTGGTTAATCTTGAGGAAGGCGAATTCCATCACCTGGGAAATACTTCCGAACTGGTAAGCAGCAACCTGGCCATTCAGAACAGAATAAATAACCAGCGCGAAATATGGCATAAAAACATAAAACCCCACCAGTCTATTTTTGTGCTGAACTCGAAAATTACCAATAATTTTACTCCTGCCAATAAAAATATATGGGTAGAAAACTCATCCATCCCCGACACCTGGCAGTTCGGGCAAAACCATGCCTTTACCGGTATTCCCGACAATAACTGGCACTTGCAACCCGAACCCGGCAACTGTCTGGATATTATCCCGCTGGAAACGGGCAAAAAGGTGATTCGTCCTTATGGCTTTTACGATGCATTTCGGGGGACTCGGAACGATAACGACACACTTTTTATGGGGGTTCCGCTGTCCGACTGGTTAAAAAAACGCAAGCTCGAAAATGTGTTTGACGAACTTCCCGAATCTACCGATATATTTAACCTGCCGCTGTTTCCGGTACTCAGGGAAGAAGCATTAAGCAAGGCCTTTCTGGAGTGGTTATGGTTTAAATCGCCGGAAGAAAATCCGGAGTTTACAAAACGGTGGAAGGAAACTGAACGGATGAGTTGCGAGGCGATAAGCAACCAATGTTCCATTAACAGTGCCGAAGAAGAACGCTATGCCCGGCAGCTGACCAATTATCCCGGACTGGCGGCCAATTATAAAAGTTCGGTGTTTTATCAGCTCGATTTAAAGAAAACAGCCGACGAATTTGTGAAAAACAAACTGGCACTGCCCGGCGAACTGCAGCAGGAAACCAACGACTGGATTCCTTTACACGACCTGATGTTCCGGTCGCAATACCGGCGCTTAACAAACAACGACTGGCAACGTGATGAGAAAGCGGCATTCGCCTACCTGCAACAAAAAATTATCTCCGGCTACCACGAAAAAACCGTAGAGCCGAAAATAAAATTATTACCCGATCAGATTGCCTGGGGCCGCAGTCCTGTACGCCTCGATTTGGCAGGCGGATGGACGGACACCCCACCCTATTGCTTTTTTTACGGGGGAAAAGTAGTAAATATTGCGGTAGAGTTAAACGGTCAGCCCCCTTTGCATTGCTATATAAAAGGTTCAGAAAGTAAAACAATTGTATTGCGCTCTATCGATCTGGGCGCACGTGAAGAATTAACAAGCTTCGACGAAATCCGCTCCTTCGAAAACATACGCTCGCCCTTCTCTATTCCGAAGGCAGCACTGGCACTCTGTGGTTTTCTGCCCGAGTTTGCTACAAAAAAATATGCCAGTCTGGAAGAGCAGCTTTCAGCAATTGGCGGCGGACTGGAATTAACCATACTTTCAGCCGTTCCGAAAGGCTCCGGACTGGGAACCAGTTCTATTCTTGCGGCTACAGTGTTGGGCACACTTGCCGAAGTATGCTGCCTGAACTGGGACAAGCAGGAAATTGGCCAGCGTGCACTGGCTTTAGAGCAGCTGCTCACCACGGGAGGCGGCTGGCAGGATCAGTTTGGCGGCTTGTTTGAAGGGCTAAAACTTCTGGAAACCAAAGCCGGCAAATTGCAGGAACCCCGCTTAAAATGGCTGCCCGAATCGCTGTTTACCGATCCCGTCTATAAAAACCGTATTCTGCTGTATTATACCGGAATTACACGCGTTGCCAAAAACATACTTGGTGAAATTGTACGCGGTATGTTCCTAAACTCCCGCGCGCACCTGGCTTTGCTTGAAGAGCTGAAACAACACGCCGAAAATACCTATAGTACACTGCTGCAAAAAGATTTTAACCGCTTTAGCCAGATGATTGAGCGCAGCTGGCAGCTGAACCAACAACTGGACAGCGGCACCAATCCGGCAGAGATACAGGAACTGGTAAAAAGAATAAGTCCTTACATCCAAAGTCAGAAATTGCTGGGCGCCGGAGGTGGTGGTTTTATGCTGATTCTTGCCCGCGATGAGGAAGCAGCCATAAAGCTTAAGCAGGAATTAAATGAAAACCCGGTGAATCCGCGCGGTCGCTTTGTTGATTATGAAGTTTCGCAGCAAGGGTTTAAGGTTACAAAAAGCTAAAACACGGAATAGCTATTAACGAGAAGAAACTAAAGTAGCAGAGCCTGCTCTGAATTTATTTCAGAAGTTTTAACCATTAACGAAAAAACAAATTTATACACAAAAAATGATTAGCGACACATTAAATAAGGCAGCATTGTACAACACGCTGCACCCACTTTTCAAAAAGAGCTTTGATTTCTTAAGCGGACTTGACCCGGAAATTGAAAACGGATCGTATGAAATTGAGCCTGGTTTAATAGCCCATGTTTCCAGTTACCAAACCGGGCCAACTTTTGAATTCGGCTGGGAAACACATCAAAAATACATCGATATTCAGTATTGTTTGAAAGGTGAAGAACGCATTGAGTGGACTCCCCTTTCGGATGCGCTGGTGCCAAGCATGGAATACGACGAAGAAAAAGACCGAAGGTTTTTCACCGGTGAAGGCCGGCAAACCTACATTGCTCTTAGCAAAAGCGTATTTGCCATTTTCTTCCCAAACGATGCCCACGCACCACAAATTATGTTTGATGAGCCACAAAAAGTAAAAAAAGTGGTCATTAAAGTGCCGGTATAAAAAATGAATAAAAACGTAAGCCTTTATCTTCGAACACAAGAAGATATATCTTTCGATGATGAATGCAAAAGTTAATCCCATGTTAAACACTTGCTCTATTTTAATTAATCTGCCATCAGCCGATAAATAAATTTTTTAATGCCAATACAAGATATTAAATTGCCTTTCGTTAAATAAGAAACCACACGTAATTAACACCACCATTCTGAATGCAAAAAACAAACGTTTTAACATTTCTTTTAATCCTGGTCAGTACTTTTCAGTTAATGGGGCAAAGCTCGTACGATTTAGGTGTGTCCAACTCGGGAATGATGAGTAGTGGTGAAAAACTGCCGCTCTGGCTTTGGGCTAATCGTGATGGAAAAATTGCTAATGATACCTCTTTATTAAACTTATCAGAATTGAGTTTGAGCGGGAAACACAACTTCAATGAAAACACTTTTGTTAGTGGTGGAGTTGGCCTGGCCGGTGGTTTGAGCCCTGCAGGCAACTATTTCCAAACCAACACCATTTATGCCGGAATATCTATTCGCGACTGGGAACTTCTTGCAGGCAGATATTACGATCCTGTGGAGTTTGAAGGTTTGTCAACAACTAATGGAAATATGGCCCGTAGCCGAAATGCGCGTCCACACCCGCGCATTGGACTACGCATTAATACCTACAAATCATTTCCGTTTTTTCAGTCATTTTTACGTTTTAAAGCCAGCTACGAAGAAGGCCTGCTTGACGATGAGCGCCACGTTGATAAGGCAAGGCTTCACCACAAATCGCTGTATTTTCGTTTTTTGCCATCGGAGCTTACCACTATTGATTTAGGACTCGAACATTTTGTGATGTGGGGAGGCACCTCCTCCAGCGAAAATATTGGACAATTACCTCAAAGCTTTTCAGACTATCTGCGTTATATTACCGGAAAAAGCGGTTCGGAAAACTTTCTTGAAACCGACCAAATAAATGTTGCAGGCAACCAATACGGTACCTGGCAAATTAAAGTGTCCCGTACTTTCGAAGATTTTGTACTCCAACTTAACATCAGTCACCCTTTTGAAGATATGTCGGGATTACGCTTTGAAAATTACCCGGATAACCTGATTGGTATTGATTTGAAATTTAAGGAGGAAAACAAACTCATTTCGCATATTTTATATGAATATATTCATACCAGCCAGCAAAGTTTATGGCAAGACTCCACTCATTTGTATGATGAAGGGATCGGACGCTGGCGTGCCTACCATGTTGATAAATATTATACTCATGGGATTTACAAATCGGGAGCTACCTACGAGGGAAAAATGATGGCATCGCCACTGTTTTTCCCGGTAAAAATAGTAGATGGAATAAGCAGAGGACCGGCATCTACCCGGTATATTGCCCATCACCTCGGAATTAAAGGCCAGCTTGCTCCACAATTTCACTGGATGGCAAAAACCACCTTTATTACACACAAGGGTAATTATTCGGCACCGCTTGATCCTGAGCATCGGCAAACTTCATTGCTGTTGCAACTAGCCTACCATCCGCAAAACATTCCATTACAACTAAAGGCTGTTTTTGCCGGAGATTTTGGCAATACTATTGAAAACATGACGGCCTTTGAGTTAAGCATTAGTTATTACTTGCGAAAAGAAAACAGCAAACACCATTCAAAAGGCCCTCATCTTCCTTTTGCCAGGTAAATTCAAAGGGGCTTTTCGCTGTTTTTCCGTTTGATTATTGCGGTAAAAACCAATAAAAAAGCAGCCCTTCCGAGCTGCTTTCGAGTTTATTTATTGTAAACGATTTTCTTGTTATACATTTTTTCATTGATGTGTATTCGCAGGTAATAAATTCCTGAGCTTACGGAACCTCCGCCATCAGCTGTTCCTGTCCATTGCATTTTATGGTTTCCACGGCTCATTTGCTGTTCTTCGCATAAACGATGAATACACTGCCCCATTTGGTTCATTACCAGCACCTCTACCTTACTGTCGCTTGCCAAATCAATACGAAGTGTAACTGCATCATTAAACGGATTTGGATAACAATTAACCGCAACCATTTCTGCTAATTCGTTAGCCCCCATTTCAAGCAGGTTCATCGATAATAAGGCCGATTCATGTTTTACAAATACCGGCTCGCCAGCCACCAGCTCCGGTTCTATGTTGATTTCATGCTGCACACCGGCCTGCCATAACCTGAAATTATAGGTGTTGCCCTCGTTAAATCCGGTCATCCCACTTCCGTCGGATGAGGACGCTGACAGGGCCACCATCTGTTTCTCCAAATGCTCAGGTAGTAAGGTTACTGCACCAACACAGTCCTCGCCATCAAAAACAGCCAGTTCATCGCCGGCAGCCATTATTTCGGTGCCAAGGTGTACAAAATTAAAGTTCATGTGGTCCACTCCGTTGCCATTGTATACCACATTAAAGTGTTGTGGCTTAACAGGTGCTTTACTTGTAGTGCTTGATTTCGGATAGTTCTCGTAAATCCATAAAGTATCGGGAGCACTCACTTTTACTTTAAACCCTCTTCCTGCCCAAAAATTCCCGATAAAATTTTGCCAGCCGCCAAACATCCCCAAATCTTCAATTGAGTTCCCCTGCTGATCCTGTACTTTTAACAGGCTTCCATTATCAATTAATTGCTGTACAATGTCCATTCCGTCCACAATATTCATGCTCGGAAAACCAATGATGTTCCAGCCACTGCTTAACACAATACCGTATGGATAATTCACCAACTGTCCGCTTAAATACAAACTATCATATTCAGCAACTTTTACTTTATAGCCCTCGGCGGGGTGCAGGTTGCCAATGGCATTAATCCAGCCGCCAAAAGTACCATGGTCCTCAAGTGAAGCTCCGGTCTCGTCCTGCATTTTTATTAGCATACCGGTATTGATAAGATCTGAAAATACAAATTCAAGATCAGAAGAATCGGGCACTACCGGTGAGGAGAAGATGTTCCAACCGGGGTAAAAATCAGTTACAAAATTTACCTCACTATTTGCCAATAAGGCTACATAAGCGGTACCTCCCTGAATAAACGGACTGCAGCTAGTAGCAATGGCTTCGGAAGTATAGCACTGGGCATAAACACCCGAAAATTCTTTGGTATCGCTGCATCGCCATATTTTATATGTAATTTCGTTACCCGGAGTAAAACCACTAGCTGTTCCATCATCTGAGCTGGTAATAATACTCAGAATGTTTTGTCCCTCGATGGTATATTCAAGTTTCCCATAGCCTACACAAAGTTCGCCATCAAATATTCCAATCTGATCCCCCGGTTCAAGGTCTATTCCATCTATCTTTGCGTCTACAATGTATATGTTCATCGCTTCATTGGGATTACCATCCCAAACAAGATCGAAATGTTGCGGACAGGCAATAAATGGTTCAATGTAAATAATGTCGGCAGTAACACATAAGTGGGCATCAACAACCTGAACCGAATGATAGCCTGTGCTGAGTGTTTGATTCGAACTCTGCACCAGTGTACCATCAATCCAAATCTGATAAGGGGCAACTCCCCCCTGCACATTAAGCTCAATATCCGCATCCAGTTCTCTTACATCAATTTCTGTATAGCTAAAAGTAAGCGGCTCAGCCGGAGGTTCAAATGCCAGGCTTGTTTCTCCAAGTAAACAACCATCACTGTTTGAAAGGCTAAACACATAAAAAATATCTGCCTGTGGATCATCGTCAAATTCCAGGTTTCCTATTACCAATTCTGATTCAAATAAATCGCTTGTCCCCTGGTATAGAATAGTATCGTTGTAATGATAGGTGTAGGTGGCCTGATACGAATCGCCGGGTTCACCATCAACCTCAATTAAAGCACTTGCTTTCTGATCGCTAAAACAACTTACATCTATTACTGAAAAATCAGGCATTGGTGAAGTTTCCAGAATAAAACTATCAACTACGATGCAGCCGTTAGCATCTTCTGCAAGAAATTCATATACCCCTTCGCCGTATAGCCAATGATTTGTTTCGGTAGTATAATCGGTGTACAATTCTCCGTTTTTATAAATTGAATACTGGTAGGGTTCAATTCCCCCAATGGTAATTAATGCCAGATTCATTGCGGTATCGCCAGGGCACATAAACGAATATTGGTCGATAATCAATTCCAATGGATCGGGTTGCATAACAACTGCAAAGGATTCTACTTCGTTACCGGCCGCATCCTCCACTAAAATGGAATAAGAACCTGCCTCTAATTGTATGGTTGCATTATTCTGATCATCTTCTAACACCATTGGCACGGAGCCACCTCCAATTAAACTTAGATATACCACATAGGCATTGCTATCATTTTCCGCTTCAGGATTAAAACCTCCTAAACCGTAGCTTCCCCCCAGGCCTCCTGATATCTCCAGGGTAAGGAAACCGAAATCTCCATAACATAAAGCATCATTTGTAAAAACATCCACCTCGAGGGGTAACAGGGAATCAGCTGAGAAATTCGCCTGATACCAAATATCAAGGTTTAAGGTAGTATCGCCACCGTTACGTGTGTTCTGAAAGCCATCTGTCCAGTTTAAGAATTGCAATCCATCAATCTGAGGTGTTGGCAAAATAAAACTTTCAAAATTATTCGACTCAAACGCCGCTCCCCCAATAAAGGTAAGGCTTGTACACATGCTAAGGTCGATACCATTTAATCCTGAATACAAAAAAGCACTGTTCCCGATTGTTTCCAGCAATCCACAGGGGCTTAAATCAACCGAAGGAATTTGGTTACCAAAAAATGCCCGATAGCCAATTTCTGTAAGGCCTGTACATAAACTAAAGTCTACATTTGTTAAACCACAGGTATTTAAAGCATGATCGCTGAGCCTTTCTACCCAGGCCGGAATTTGAACACTATCCGTTTCATGAGCATAAGATATTAGTACGGATTGATCATACATTTCTCCGTTAAATTCATAGAAAAAACCATCAAATGGTTCACGATTTAGTGTTGTAATATGGTTGCCATTAAACACTCCTCCTCCTAAAACAATATTGTATGGAAGTTCTAAACTGCTGAGGTTATTGCCCATAAAAGCCAGGGGGCCAATGTAACTTAAGTTCTGGCAGCGACTAAAATCAATCTGAGACAAGTTATTGTGTTCAAAAGCCGATTCACCAATACTTTCCAAACCTGCTGGCAATTGTACCGAGGTAATACCTTTAAACCGGAATAAGCGATAGCCCAAACCTGTCACCAATTGTCCACAAAGAGAATCCGGAATAAGGATATCAGTGTCTGCATAATCGTACGTACAGTTGGTTATTGTTCCATCAACAATGGTTACATCGTCGCAGGTTAGGGTGTGAGCATCAACAAATACGGCCGTGTAGTCGGTATCAAAAGTTGATGTACTTTCGCCTCCGGCATAGGTGTTTCCGTTGCCATCTACCCAGTGAGAAAAAACCTGATCGGTTTCGCCAACTGCTACGGGCAATATAAATGAGCTAAAATGATTATAGGTAAAGGCATGCTGGCTAATATAAGTTACCGTATTACTTAAAGTAACAGAATATAAACCTGAAGCATACATGGCCGTGTAAGAAATTGTCTTTACCCCTTGTGGAATTACAACATTTCGGTCAACTCCGGCATAACAATCAAGAAAAGTATAATCCAAACTATCTCCGGCATAACCATAAAAGAAGCCGTCAAATGGCTGCCCATTAAATGTTGCGATACGATTGTTATAACCGCGAAAAGCAATGTGCCCAATGTAGGTACTTTCCGGAACAGAAACATCAATCAGGCTATTGCTGGCAAAAGCCACCTGATCGATAAAAGTCAGATTAGCACAATGAGATAAATCAACAGTTTGCAAGCTGTTATTATCAAAAGCCATAAAACCAATACTTTCAATGGTTGACGGAAACTGAACCGAGGTAAGTCCTTTTGCTTTAAATGCATTATCTCCTATTCGGGTTACTGTTTGTCCACATAGCGTGTCCGGAATAATAATATCGGTGTCCGGTAAACTATCCGCAGATGCGGTAATTTCGCCGTTTACAATAGTTACATCATCACATGTAAGTGTATACCCCAAAAGAACGGTATCGCTTGTGCCCACCTTAAATTCGATGGAATCGCCGATAAAACCAACATCGTAAATACTTAATGAAGTGGCAGATCCGTCAGACAATAGCGGCAAGGGATCAGAGCTATCATTTACTAGTGTTCTGCTTTGGTCAGCAGATAAAGCAGCGTCTCCCACATAGCCATTCAGCAGACTTTCAGTTACGCCCGGACGCAAAACATATAACTCATCCGGCGGACCGTTTCTATTACCCGTTGTAACAGAAGTATTTACCCTGTACACCAATAATCCTTCATCATAGGAGCCGTACAGATAAGAATCGTAGCCCTGTTTTTTGCGGTATTCTACCATAAAAAATTCAGTACTTGATTCGGGAACCGGAATTTTATAGCAAGCAAAAGGGTTATCCGCAACAGCAGGAAGTTTGTAAGTTCCGCTTGCTGTAATCTCCGGAATTTCGCTAAACCAGTTCCCGTATTGATATTTCATCCAGGTTAGCATATGTTGTGCATTGTCATTGGCCATGAGATCCCAACCTGCAACAGGATATAAATGGCGGGATTCATCGTTGTAATGGTATAAATCGGGTGCCCCTAGTGTGTGAAACATTTCGTGACACAATACCGACACATCGGTTACATCGCTTAACTGAAAGTTAAATTCCCATACACGAGCTCCGGATATATACACTGTTTTAGAATACAGAGTCCACTTATGCGGCCATAGCAACTCGCTCCAGCCTTCCGTTGCACCCTGAACAATGAAACAAACATTATCTACGTAGCCATCGGCATCGGAGTCGAAGTTGATGCCACTGCTTTCAAGTGTTGGTATAACTTCATTTAAAGCGTTTTCAAGTAAGGTGTGCTCACGTTCTGTGCGATCATTAATATAACCAATCGGGTTGGTCAGCGAATCATAAGGTACATAATAATCACGAACCTGTGCATCCTGGTATGAAACGATAGTGTTTCCACTAGGTGTTGGGTACATTGTTGATACCACATTTAACTGACCACCTGAAACCTCGGAGAAATAGCCATGTAGCGAAGGCTGAGCGCCATTAAACATATCATCATAGGTTGAAAGTTCTTCGGTAAATTCAGCCTGATCAGCAAAACGAATAAAAACAACTATGTTGTTATAATCGCCGGTACTTGGAGCATAAGAAATATCATCAATTGCTGCCGATTTTAGCTGTTCCCTTTCGGGGCGTACAAGTAAACCGGGTTCAATTCCCAGAGTTGCCGGATTAACAGTGCCAACAATATGTGGAGAAGCTACCAGCTCTCCATCAATAATTACAGCATAGGTGTAATAACCGGTTGAACCATTTTTAATGATGGTATAATTATCGGCATCGTGCATCCAGTTAAAAAACTCATCTCCACTGGCAAAGCAGTTAATAACAGCTCCTCCGGGCTGTGTAATTTTTATCGGTACATTTCGTAAAAATGCTGCATTTAAGTTATTCACCAGAACCAGCACAAAAATGAGAAGCAGAGGTAATGCTTTTTTCATAAATAATTTGTTTTAAATGGGTTATCAATTAATATGATTTGCAAATCAGACAGCTGCATTTGGCTATATTTGAAGATCTTACTGATTAACATATTCAAAATTCCAGTTAAATATAAGCAATATATGTTCAAATCAGCTCAAAATTTATAATTTAAACTCGATCTAATTTATTACGAGTTTATGCCTTTCAATCAATTGTCCGCTACTGTTAACTATTAATAGGTATAACCCTTTTGGATATTTGCTTACATCCAATATTGTTTGTTGTTGAATTATTCTTTTATCTAAAACTAATTTACCTGTTGCATCAAACATATAAACCACCATCCTTCCGCCAACGGGCTCTTCAAATTTAACTGTAATCCAATTTTGTGCAGGATTTGGGTAAAACGAGAAACCTTCCAGATTTAATAATTGGACATAGGTTAACACACTAACATTCAACACAAAAACTGTATCTATTGTAAATTCACCATCACTCACCTGTAGTTCAATTTCATAGTCGCCCAGCAGGCTTTCGCTATGGGGTACCGAATCCGTGCTAATTACGGTTGTATGATCATCAATTGCCTCAAAGGTTAGCCATTCGGGCAATCCAGAGACACTTATAGACAAGGTATCGTAACGATCAGGATCGGCGGCCTCAATTAAACCCGAATAACTAATTCCAAGATATGCAGAATCTTTTGGAAGGGTAATCCATTCTGGCGGCTTATTGATGTTTTTAATAGTCAATTGCAGGGTATCCGGGTCTGACCATAATTCTCCGTCGCTCACTTTTAATGTCACAAAAAGTACTGTATCGCTATGAATTTCGTTGGCAACAAAAGTTGGACTTACCGCAAAAACATCATCAAATAGTAAATAATCCGACTCCCATTGAAACCATAAAGTATCGCCTTCCGGATCAAAAGAAGAATTGCCATTTAAAACAACTTCAGCACCTTCGGTTACAATTAAATCAGCACCGGCAGAAGCTACCGGCGGCAAATTGGCATGTACTACATTTATTTCAATTGTATCTGAAAGCGAATAGTCTTCTCCATCATAAACGGTTAAGGAAAATAAAAATAAAGAGTCGGCAAGTAACCAGGGAGCATAAAAAGTAGCATACCTGCTGTTTTGGTTACCTATTTCGCCTCCATTTAAACTTAGCCATTGATAGCTTAATTCGCCCGGCCCCTTATCCGGATCGTAAGAATTACTTCCATCCAAACGAACTTGTTCACCTTCACTTGCAACCGTTTTTGACTGGGCAAGGGCAAAGGGCCGGACATTAACATTTTCAATAGTTACCTGAACGGAATCATAAGCCGACAATTCGGATGAATTCGTGACTTTTAATACCACAAAAAGGGTGGAGTCGGCATTAACCTGAGGTGCAACCAGTTTTGCCACTGCTGAATTACTTTCAATTATATCAATTGTGCCTTCGGTGGTTGACCATTGCCATTTTAGCGCTGAACCATCCGGATCGTATGAATTCCCTCCATCCAAAACAAGCGTGTCTCTTTCGGGAACAACTACCGGGCTGGTTCCTGCATTGGCAACCGGCCCCGAAATAACATTAAAAACGGTAATAATCACCGTATCCGGCTTGGAAAAATTCATGCCATCATTAACAACCAATATTACACGAAATAATGTAGTCTGATTAACCTCGGGTGCAGTAAAAGTTGGAGAAGCAGCAGTTGAACTATGCAAGCCCAGTGTATCTACGTCTATCCAATTAAATAATATTGAATCCTGATTTAAATCATTAGAGTCACTACCATTCAATTGCCCCTGCTCGCCTTCAAATAATTCATAATCAGGTCCGGCATCCGAATTAGGGGTATAATTGTGTATGCCTCTGAGCGACACATAAACAGTAGCTCCAACTTCGAAATTTTGCGCCATAATTTCACTACCATCAGCAGGATTATAAAATTTAACACTATCAATATCAACAAGTTCCTCTTCCGATTTATCCCAAACCACAAATGACATAACATTTCCGCTTGTAAAACCATCTTTTTGCTGTGTATCAACATCGTTGGCACCAGCTACTGCAGCCTGGGTAATGGCATCGAAGGTCTCCTCCAGATTTTTTTCAAGAACAATTGCGCCAACACATAAGTCTCCATCATAAATTCCAATTTCGTCTCCGGCCTCCAGGTTGTTTTGATTAATTTTTACCGCAAGTAAATTAATATTCATAGCACTGGTAAAGTCACCCACCGGATTAAACCGGGTTTGGGCGCTCCCAGGCAAATTGCTCAAAAAAGCGATTACAACAAGCAGAAGGCTTAAGTGTTTCAAAATATTCTGTTTATTTGGTTGAAATTCTTCGGTTTAAATATAAGTTCAAAAAAAGCGAAATAGTAGCATTTGATAAAACTTTTTTAAAAGTATTACTTAAAGTGCAGTAATTTAATCCTAATAAATTGTTACCAATTATAGTAAGCAAATAAACTTTTTGCCCACCATATTCAATAATAATTATATTTGAACTAACCAAAATGCGGATCAAACCACTTCTTATAGCCCACTAGTTAGTAATACTTGGATGTATTTTTACTATGAAACACATTTAAAACATAAAAACAACCAACACGTTATGGAAATTATTTTAATCCTTACCGCACTTATTCTTTCTTTCTCGTTGGTACTTGTAGTAGTTCCTCCGATTATTAGAACAGCCAAAGCCAAACATTTATTTGAACCTTTTGAAGAACGCAAAGTACATACCCAGGTGGTGCCACCCCTTGGAGGGGTTGCCATTTTTATAGGGTTTATTATGAGCTCTATTATTGCTACCGACGGTTTACGTTTTGAATCGTTCAAATATATTATTGCCGGTGTTATCTTGATGTTTTTTATTGGCTTAAAAGATGATTTAATGGTCATTTCGGCCAGAAAAAAATTCGTTGTTCAGATTCTTAGTGCTATTATATTAATTACGCTGGCCGATATACGTTTTACCAACCTTCATGGGATTTTTGGAGAATCCAATATTGGCTACCTCACCAGTTTCTCGATTACTTTGTTTACCATGCTTGCCATAATTAATGCTTTTAACCTTATCGATGGTGTCGATGGCCTTGCCGCGGGTTTGGGCATGCTAGCAGCTTTCGTTTTTGGAGTTTGGTTCTACCTAACACAAAATTTCCATTTATCAGTACTGGCATTTGCACTGTTGGGTAGTTTGGCCGCCTACTTTTTATATAATGTCTTCGGACACCGGAACAAACTTTTTATGGGCGACACAGGATCTCTCATTACCGGCTTGCTCATTTCTGTTTTTGTGATTTACTTTAACGAAATTAATTTAACGACCTCAAAAGAATTTGTTGTTGGAGGGGCTCCTGCAGTTTCTTTTGCCATTATAATTGTTCCTCTTATCGATACTTTACGAGTAATGACTATACGGATTTTACAGCGCCGGTCGCCATTTTCTCCCGACAGAAACCATACGCACCACCGCCTCCTAACGCTGTTACATTCGCACTTAAAAGTTACACTAACAATTGTTGGTGGCAATGTTTTTTTAATAGCTGTTGCTCTTGGAATAAACCACTGGGGGGTAAATGTTAACCTCCAGTTGATTATTGTATTCCTGCTTGGCTGTATCCTTGCAATGATTCCCTCTGTTATTTTAAGATTCAAGGCATCAAGGCAAAAATTCAGACCTGCCAAAGCTTAGTGCGCCAGAAGTACATTTTTATATAAAACTATCGCTTAAATAGAATTCTATAACTAAAACCCATTTTCACAAATTATTTTCACTTGAATTGTTTAGCAGTTTTAATTGCTAAACAACACCTTTATTTCTGACCGATGTACTTTTTTAGGCAGCGCATTTTCTTTACATTTATAAGAAATCATAAAAACATACTGCCATGCCTAAAATTCGCAGAATTGATGCCCTCAATTACCATAAAAAAGAACGTCCCGGAAAAATAGAAGTGGTTCCGACCAAACCACACAATACACAGTACGACCTTTCCCTGGCCTACACTCCGGGAGTGGCGCAACCGTGTCTTGAGATTGAAAAAAATCCGGATAACGCCTATAAATACACCTCTAAAGGCAACCTTGTGGCGGTTATTTCAAATGGTACTGCGGTACTGGGACTGGGAGACATTGGCCCCTTGGCCGGCAAACCGGTTATGGAAGGGAAAGGACTCCTTTTTAAAATATTTGCCGATGTAGATGTTTTTGACATTGAAGTGGACCAGAAAGACCCCGACAAACTGATTGAAGTGGTGAAAGCCATTGCCCCAACATTCGGAGGCATTAACCTGGAGGATATTAAAGCTCCCGAATGCTTTAAAATTGAAGAAACACTCCGAAAGGAATTAAACATCCCCGTTTTTCACGACGACCAGCACGGAACAGCAATTATTTCTGCAGCAGCCTTACTCAATGCACTTGAGCTTAATAAAAAACTTATTGAAGACATTCAGGTTGTGGTGAACGGAGCAGGGGCAGCAGCGGTGTCGTGTGCCAAACTCTATATCAGCATTGGCGTTGAGCCGGAGAATATAATTATGCTCGACAGCAAGGGCGTGTTAAACCGCGAGCGTGACGATTTGAACGAAATAAAACAGCAGTTTGTAACCAGCCGAAAAATAAAAACCCTTGAAGAAGCAATGAAGGGTGCCGATGTTTTTCTCGGACTTTCGGTGGCTGATGTAGTAAGTAAGAAGATGATTAAATCAATGGCCCGCAACCCTATCGTTTTTGCCATGGCCAATCCCAACCCCGAAATATCGTATGAAGATGCCACTGCAGTTCGCGACGATATTATTATGGCAACCGGACGAAGCGACTACCCCAACCAAATAAACAATGTGCTTGGCTTCCCTTTTATTTTCAGGGGAGCTCTTGATGTACGTGCCACCACCATTAACGAAGAAATGAAAATTGCTGCTGCGAAGGCACTGGCAAAACTGGCAAAAGAATATGTTCCGGAAATGGTAGCCAAAGCCTACAACATGAAAAACATTGTTTTTGGCAAAGATTACATTATTCCAAAACCATTAGACCCCCGACTAATTACAACAGTATCGTCGGCGGTAGCCCATGCAGCCATGGAAAGCGGAGTGGCCCGCAAACCCATAAAAAGCTGGGCAGCCTACGAACGCGAGCTCACCGAACGATTAGGAATAGACAACCGGCTAATTATGGCCATTCGAACCAAAGCCAAACAAAACCCCAAACGTATTGTTTTTGCCGAGGCCAATAGTTTCAGAATTTTAAAAGCTGTACAGTTTGTCATCCGCGAAGGAATTGCCCAACCTATTCTATTGGGCAATAAAGAGAAAATTCAGGCACTGATTAAAGAAAACCAGCTTGATATCAGTAACGTCCCCATTATCGACATGTACGATTCGATAAGTGAAGAGAAACGGCATCAGTTTGCTAAAATATTATACGAAAAAAGACATCGAAAAGGAATGACCTACGATGAAGCGGTTGAGAAAATGTATAACCGCGATTATTTTGGTTCCATGATGGTTGAAACGGGCGAAGCAGATGCATTTATTTCGGGATTCTCCAGGAATTACTCTTCTACCATCCGCCCCGCGCTTCAGGTTGTTGGTGTAAAAAAAGAGTTTAACCACATTGCCGGCATGTATATTTTACTTACCAAGCGGGGGCCATTGTTTTTGGCCGACACCACAGTAAACATGAACCCATCGGCACAAACACTTGCTGATACCACATTACTTACTGCCGCCGAAGTTCGTAAATTTAATATCGATCCCCGAATTGCCCTTTTGTCATACTCCAATTTTGGCGCCTACAAAGGTGAAGGAAGTCCGGTGCGGGTTAAAGAGGCGGTTAAAATGCTGCATGAAAAATACCCCGACCTGATGGTTGAAGGAGAAATGCAAGCCAATTATGCCTTAAACGGGAAGCTGCGTTATTCGCGTTATCCGTTTAATAAGCTTGGCGATATTGATGCCAATACGCTGATATTCCCGAATCTTAGCTCCGGAAATATTAGCTACAAAATATTGCAGGCTCTTGGGCCTTATGAAGCCATTGGCCCCATACTTATGGGCATGAACAAACCCATCCATATACTGCAGCGCGACAGCACGGTACGCGAAATTATTAACATGGCGGCCATTGCGGTTATTGATGCACAAGGCACTACTTCTGAAGAAGAGAACTAGTCAATTTTACTCCATAAAAAAATGCCGGAACTGAACTCGTTTCCGGCATTTTTCATCTTATGAAGTTCTGTTAGAATCCTACGCCTATTCCTAAGCTAAAATAGGGTTCCCAATCCTTATACGGCGAATTTTCGTGGTTCAACACATCAAATAATACTTGTGCATTTAACCAGGTATTTTTTGAAATGGGCTGACTATAGCCACCTCCTACGTAAAACATCGGGGCAAGTTTCCGGTCATCACTTCCGTTGGAATAAAACCATTTATAACTCATCAAACTAAACTCGGTATGTGCGTATAAACGCGGAGTTGCCCTAAACCTGCTAAACAAACTGGCGCCGTAATTCGATCCATTTTGCTCAATGGAATATCGGCTGTCGCTAATATATTCGTACGAGACCTGAGTTCCAACAGAAAGTTTTGGCGTTAGTTTGTAGGCAAGCAGGGGCTGTGCTCCAATTACACTGTAATTCCGGCTAAAATTCATGGTAACATAACCGCCGTAATACATTCGGCTTTTGTCTAATTTTGGCTTTGGCAGTTCACTTTCTTCAGTAGCAACATTTTCCTGCGCTGTGGAGGTGGTGGTAGTATCCTGCACCTGTCCAAAGCCAACAGATATTAGCAATATGCCCGCTATTAGTAAAAATGTTTTCTTCATTTTAAATAGTAATTTTATCATTTGATTAAGGTACATAAAATTAGCTTGCAAAAAAATAAGCCCTTCTAAAAATACTGACCGAGCTAAAAAAATGCTTTTCAGTATTGATATTTCAATTTCAACACTATTTTTGTTTTTTAACAATCAGAAAACAATTTTACCAGGTAAAATATGGATCGATATCCGTCGCGACTATTGGAGAATGCTGTTAACGAATTCTCAAAACTTCCGGGAATAGGACGTAAAAGTGCCTTGCGTTTGGTTTTGCATTTGTTACGGCAAGATAAAGAAGAAGTGAACGCCTTTGGGAACAGTTTAATAGAACTTAAAAACGAAATCAAGCATTGTAAAATCTGCCATAATATTTCCGATACCGAAACTTGCCAGATTTGTTCCACTCCTTCCAGAAACGATAGTGTAATTTGTGTTGTGGAGAATATTCGCGATGTTATGTCGGTGGAAAATACGCACCAGTTTAATGGCTTATACCATGTTTTAGGAGGCATTATTTCGCCGATGGATGGTATTGGGCCTGCCGAACTGGAAATTGATTCGCTCGTTGAACGGATTAATTCGGGGAAAGTGCTTGAGGTGATACTCGCCCTGTCGACCACCATGGAAGGCGACACAACAAATTTTTACATTTACCGGAAACTAAAAGACAAGGAGATAAAGATATCGACACTTGCCCGGGGCGTATCAATTGGCGACGAGCTTGAATATACCGATGAAATTACACTTGGCCGTTCATTAATGAACCGTGTACCTTTTGAAAGTTCCCTGGGAAAATAATTTCTGCATCAGAAATCATAAATCTTTTCGTTATAAAAAGGAAACACTACTTTTGGTCAACAAATAAATAACGAAAGTAATTATTTGATTACTGATTTCGGTAAGCCAAAACAAAAGCTACAAAAAAACACCGCGTTTTACAGATGGATATTTCTATAGTAATTGTCAACTACAACGTTAAGCATTTCCTCGAGCAGTGTTTGCATTCGGTGGAAAAGGCTTTAAGAAATATCCGGGGCGAGATTTTTGTGGTGGATAACAACTCGGTTGATGGATCGGCGCACCTGATTCGTGAAAAATTCCCCAAGGTTCGATTTATCCAAAACACGGAGAACGTTGGATTTTCAAAAGCCAATAACCAGGCTATTAATCAATCAAAAGGAGAATATATTTTATTACTGAATCCGGATACGGTTGTAGAAGAAGATACCTTTGAACAGCTTATTGCCTTTATGAACGAGCATAAGGAAGCCGGTGGCTTAGGGGTAAAAATGATTGATGGGAAAGGTGTTTTTCTGCCCGAATCGAAAAGGGGATTACCAACACCGTGGGTGGCTTTTTATAAAATGTTTGGACTATCAAAGCTATTTCCCCAATCGCGAAAATTCGGAAAATACCACCTCTCCTACCTCGACAAAGAAAAAATACAGGAAGTTGATGTACTGGCCGGTGCTTTTATGCTGCTCCGAAAATCGGTGTTGGATAAAACAGGCCTTTTGGATGAAACATTTTTCATGTACGGCGAAGACATCGATCTTTCGTACCGTATACAACTGGCCGGGTATAAAAACTATTATTACCCGCATACAACCATTATTCATTACAAAGGCGAAAGCACCAAAAAAGGTTCGTTAAACTATGTAAAGGTGTTTTACAATGCCATGATTATTTTTGCGCGTAAACATTTTCCGGGTAGCAAAGCCGGAATATTTTCACTGTTTATCCATCTTGCCATTTATTTCAGGGCCTTGCTGTCGGCATCAAAACGTATCCTCACGAAAGTGTACCTCCCACTGCTTGACGCCCTTATCATTTTTGCAGGATTTTGGCTAATCACGCCATTTTGGGAGCAATTTCAGTTTAGCAGCCCGGGCTACTACCCACCCGAATTTATGCAAATTGTTGTTCCGGCTTATATCCTCATCTTTCTGTTAAGCATTTTGTTTTCAGGAGGGTACACTAAACCGCTTAGTTTATTTAAAGTTGGACGTGGTGTGCTATGGGGCCTCATTACTATTCTTTTGGCATACTCGCTGGTTGATGAGCAGTACCGATTCTCGCGGGCTTTAATTTTATTGGGAACAGCCTGGACAGGAACTGTTCTTATGGTAGTACGGCTGATTGGCAGCTGGTTAAAAATAAGCGATTTCAGGTTAAGCAACCAACGTATTCGTAAGATTGCAATTGTTGGCCATTCAAACGAAGCAAAACGTGTGCAACGATTGCTGGAAGAAACCAGGATAAAATCGCAACTGGCCGGTTTTATTGCACTCGACAATACCGACAAAGGCCAAAACTACATGGGTGAACTTTCTCAGCTGGAAGAAATTATCCGAATTAATCGTATTGATGAAATTGTATTTTGTGCCGAAAACATTAGTTCTGCAGCAATAATACGAGCCATGCTCGATTTAAGCCGCCTTGACATTGATTACAAAATTGCACCACCCGAAAGTTCGAGTATAATTGGCAGCAATTCCATTCATACCGCAGGCGATTTGTATGTGGTTAATTTAAATGCCATTTCAAAGGCAGGAAACCGGCGCAAAAAGCGCCTGCTCGATCTAACTGCAGCACTGCTTTTTCTCCTTCTTAGTCCGGTTGGATTATGGTGCTACAGCCAAAAAGTCAATTTTTTTGCTAATATTTTCCGGGTTCTTTTTGGTAACAAAACATGGATTGGGTACACCGCAGATGCCGAAACGGAAAACAATTTACCAAAATTAAAAACGGGCGTATTAACACCTGCCGATATGTTTCCGGAGATTACAATAGACCAGGAAAAAGCCATGCGGCTAAACCGGCTTTATGCCAAAGACTACAACGTCTTTTCCGATATGGAGCTTTTGGCTAAAGCCTGGAAAAAATTAGACAGATAACTCAACAAATTACAGCATGCAAGAACAACTTTCATTTGGTAAAATAAATTTACGCCCGCTTGAACCCGGCGATATTGACCTCCTTTACCAATGGGAAAATAACATGGCGATATGGGAAGTAAGTAATACCAAAACACCTTTCTCAAAGCATATTCTGGCCCAATACCTGCTTGAAGCGACCAAAGATATTTATACCACCAAACAGCTTCGCCTGGTAATCGAAACAAAAGAAAACATTCCGGTTGGCGCCATTGACCTGTTTGATTTTGAACCTTACCACCAACGAGCCGGTGTTGGCATCCTCATTCATAAAAACTCCGACAGAAGACAGGGATATGCCGGCGACGCATTAACAGCCCTTGGCAATTATGCTCTACAGGTGCTTGGTTTACAGCAATTGTATGCCAATATTACTGCCGACAACACCCCGAGTATTCACTTATTTGAGCATGCCGGTTATCAGCAGTGTGGAATTAAAAAGAGCTGGATTAAAACCTATTCAGGCTGGAAAGATGAAATCTTGTTTCAGAAATTTTTGTCCCCCGCCGCCAAAGATTAACTAAAGCCGGTACCATCCACCCGGCAACGTTCGCAAAATTGCGGAATCTCGTGCAAAAACGAATAGTTGTTATTCACATAATCAATTTCGCAGGCAAAGTGTTGTAAGCCGTTTGACACCACTACCCGCTCAACACGCAGCGCCATATTGTAACGTACCACCTGGTCAAAAGTATCCTGTGTAATTTTTACGTTTGGTGCTTTAAATTCGGCAATCAAATGCGGCTGACCATTTCTCAGGTAGATAAGCAAATCGAACCTGCGTTGTTGCTGGTTAACCATTATTTGTTTTTCAACAGCCATCAACGATTCCGGATACTTCTTTTCCTTTATCAGGTATTGAATAAAGTTTTGACGAACCCATTCTTCTGGAGTCAGAATTATATATTTTTTTCGGATCGCATCAAAAATTAAGCGGCGGCCATCTTCCGTTTTGGTTCTGAACGCATATTCGGGCAAATTCAATTTATCCATCCTATTCATAATAACTTATTAACTCAACTTGGCTGGCGAGATCTAAAAATGTACATTTGTGTTCGCCTTAAAACCAAAAGTATTCCTATTTGTTCAAAGGTAGAATATTTCAGCATATGAAGACAAAAAAAGACATTGTTGACAACTGGCTTCCACGGTATACCGGGAAAAAGCTTGATGAATTTGGCAAATACATTTTGCTGACAAATTTTCAGGACTATATTGAGCGCTTTGCACGTAAGTTTGAGGTACCTGTAGATGGAGCCGATAAAAATATGCCCAGTGCCACAGCAGAAGGGATAACCATGATTAATTTTGGAATGGGTAGCCCCAATGCGGCAACCATCATGGATTTATTAAGCGCCATTCATCCCAAAGCAGTGTTGTTTTTAGGCAAATGTGGCGGATTAAAAAAGAAAAATCAGTTGGGCGATTTAATACTGCCCATTGCAGCAATTCGCAGCGATGGTACCTCAAACGATTACCTGCCTCCCGAAGTTCCCGCACTCCCGGCATTTAACCTGCAACGTGCGGTTTCGCATATTCTCCGAAACTCGGAACAAGACTATTGGACCGGCGTGGTTTTAACTACCAACCGCAGAGTGTGGGAGTACGACACACGTTTTAAAAAATACCTGAAAAAAACCCGGGCAATGGCCATTGATATGGAAACTGCAACTTTGTTTACCGTGGGGTTTGCCAACCAGATACCAACAGGGGTATTGTTACTGGTATCCGACCAGCCAATGATATCAACCGGAGTTAAAACAGAAGCAAGCGACAAATACGTATCCTCTTCGTATGTTGAACGCCATATTCAGGCCGGTATTGATGCGCTGCTCGAAATTAAAAACAACGGCCTCTCCGTTAAACACTTACGCTTTTAGTATGGAGCATAAAGAAATAATGCAAAACCTTAAAAAAGGTATTTATCATCCCATTTATTTGCTGCAGGGAGAAGAGGCCTACTTTATTGATGAAATATCGGATTACATTGAAGACCACGTACTTAACGATGGCGAAAAGGGCTTTAACCAAACTATCTTTTACGGGAAAGATGCCGACCCCGTAACCATTGCCGAAGCCTCGATGCGTTTCCCAATGATGGCCAGCAAACAGGTAATTGTGGTAAAAGAAGCACAAAGCTTGAATAAAATAGACACATTAACTGCCTATGCCGAGAAACCGCTGGAATCAACCATTCTGGTTTTGGCCTACAAATACAAAAAACTTGATTCGCGAACAAAACTGGCCAAAGCAATAAAAAAGAACGGCGTACTTTTTACCTCTAAAAAGCTCTACGAAAACAAAATTCCGGCATGGATTGATGCTTACCTGAAGCAGCACAGTTATTCGATTACACCACAGGCAGCATTATTACTTACGTCGTACCTGGGTACCGATTTAAGCAAAATTGCCAACGAATTAAACAAACTGGTAATTGCAGTAAAAGATTCGAACAAAATTACACCCGACCATATTGAGAAAAACATTGGCTTAAGTAAAGAATTTAATGTGATTGAGTTACAAAATGCATTGGGGGAGAAAAATGTTTTAAAAGCCAACCGTATCATTCAATACTTTGGCGCGAATCCTACGCTAAATCCCATTCAAAAAACAATTGCTGGTCTCTATTATTATTTTTCAAAACTTTTTACTTACCATTTTCTGAAAAACAAATCAGAATATAATGTGGCAGCCGAACTGCGTGTTAATCCCTACTTTGTTAAGGATTATGTATCGGCAGCAAAACGTTATTCGCCAACCAAGTTATACGAGATTATGGGAATTCTGCGCGAATACGACATGAAAAGCAAAGGTTTCAACGTATCAACCATGGTGGAAACCGGAGAATTACAAAAGGAAATGATATTTAAAATTTTACATTAATGATTGTTTGGTTTATAATAGGTGTTACAGCGGTAATTTCATACATAGCATTCGGAAATCGGGAGTTATCGACGAAACTACAGTTTAATGCCGCTCAAATTATTCACCGCAAGGAATATTACCGTTTGGTGAGCCATGCTTTTATACATGCCAACTGGGCACATCTGGGTGTAAACATGCTGGTACTGTATTTTTTTGGAAGAAATGTAGTGGTGTATTTTAGTCATTATTTTGGCAACAAGGGCACTGCCTATTTTCTACTGCTCTATTTGGGTGGTATTTTGGCAGCAAACACCTGGAGCCTGATAAAACACAAAAACAATTATTACTACAATGCCGTTGGTGCTTCAGGAGCTGTATCGGCAGTGTTGTTTGCAGCTATTTTTTTTCAGCCCTGGGAACCTTTGTATCTGTTTGCCATTCTTCCCATACCCGGCATTCTTTTCGCTATAGGCTACCTGTTTTATTCGTACCAAATGAGTAAAAAACAAACGGATAATGTGGCACACGATGCTCATTTTTTAGGGGCAGTATTTGGTTTTGTTTTCCCAATATTGCTACAGCCCAACCTTTTTCAGCGGTTTATCGATAATTTATTTTCGTTTCTGTAGTTCATGGCTTACCTACTGTTTAATAATAGTATTGTTAGGGAGAATGAGGTGAGCTTAACCCCGGTGCTACTTGAAGCTCCGCTGATTTTAAAACACTATGTATGGTATGGTTTTGGCGGTATTCCCTTGCTAAAGGAAAATATTGTTTTATTAGAGCAAAAACTACATGCTTTAAACCGGGAACTTCCGGCACTTTTTAAAAATCAACGCGAATTTTCACGGCTTTTAAAACGCACACTGAATAAAAACCGGTATTACCGAAGCGGACTTTTTATCATTCAGCTTTTTTTGGGAGAAAACCGGGATAATTTTATGGTGTCGTGCAGGCCATTCACAGAATCCGGCTTGCCCCGAAATCCGCAAGGCTTATTTCTTCATGTAGCCAAGCCAAAAATATTTAGTCAACTCAATAATTACACTGGAAGCCTTGGTAAGGAAGAGCTTTGGCGGCAAGCGTCGGCTACACAAACAGACATGCAAAATTCAAAAGTAGTGTTGTTAAACCAAAGAGAAGCAGTAAGCGAGGGCATCGGCTCCAATATTTTTATGGTTAAAGAAAACCACGTTTTTACGCCAGCCCTAACCACCGGATGTTTTGCCGATGTTTTACGCCCGGAAGTACTGCGCTTGTGTGAAAAACTTAAAATGAAAATAATTGAATCTGATAACTTAACACCCAAACACATGCAACAAATGGATGAAGTGTTTTTTGTTTCGGAAATGCGGGGAGTACAATGGATTCTTGGCTTTCAGGAACGGCGGTACGTACACGAATTTTCGGATAAGATTTACAAAGAATTAAATCATTTTATACAGGAAAAAGTACAGGGTTAAAACCTGTTTTTAGCAACCTCAGTTAATTCAGCGATGGATTTTCGGGAAAATTCCGCCAGATAGAATAACGGGCTCCTGCCCTTTTCACAAAATTAAACCACGAGTCTTCACTTAAATCACTCATTACGGCCTCCTCGTCAACATCGGTTACCAGCCACGAGTCTTCCTTTAATTCATCTTCCAGCTGGCCACCATCCCAACCGGAATAGCCCAGAAAAAAACGAATTTCTGTTGGATTTATCAACCCGTTTCTGATGTCGCGTTTCAGGATATCAAAATCACCTCCCCAGTACAGGTCACCCATAACATGTATACTTCCGGGCAATTTATCTCCAAGTTTGTGAATAAAATAAACCGAATCAGTAGACACCGGGCCACCCAGATAAACATCTGCATTAAAATCAGGAAAATCAGGGAAAACATCCTGAACGGGAAAATCAACTTTTTTATTCAAAATAAAACCAACTGCACCTTTGTTTCCGTAAGCCACCAAAAACACAACAGAACGATTAAAATAGTTCCCGGCCAAAAACGGTTCGGCAATTAAAATACGCCCTTTCTGCGGTGCAATATTGTTACCTTTAATTTTGAATATGTCTAAATTTTCACTCATTCAAAAGCAATATAAGAAATTTATACTGGCTATCAAATAGCTTTGTTTGCTATTATACTTTGTAACGTATTTGTTAACAGAATGTTTTAAGTGAAGGTTTTTAACAGAATCGCAGACTACTCTTCTTCAACAATTACAAAAACGTCTTCGTCGGGTTTTGACATATGGTATTGCTCGCGAGCAAATTTTTCCAATTCCTCATTTCCTCTGTTCAGGTCTTGAAGTTTTTGTTTATCCGAAGCAATGCGTTCCTGGTAATACTCTTTTTGCTGCTTTAGTTCGTTTAGCTGCTTTTTGCTTTGAATGTGCGAGACAATACTATTTTCATCGCCAAAGATTATCCACAAGGCAAATAAAAGGATGGCAATAACGTATTTATTGCTTATAAACTTAAAAAAACCGGATTGTAAGAATTCTTTCTTCATCGTTCCCAAATGTCTGTACAAAAGTAGAATTCTTAATGGTCAAAAAAAAGAGGAGTCGAATAAATTCGATCCTCTTTTTTAACAGCTTAACCTTAATATTTATTCATTATCCGGTTGAAAATTCGGATAAGTATAATTTACAGGTGGTACAAAGGTTTCTTTAATCGTACGGATTGAGGTCCAGCGCAGGAGGTTAAAAATAGAACCTGCTTTGTCATCTGTTCCCGAACCACGCGATCCGCCAAATGGCTGCTGGCCTACAACAGCGCCGGTTGGTTTATCGTTAATATAAAAGTTACCGGCCGAATTTTCCAGTCGTTTGGTAATTTTTTCGATATTGTAACGACACTGTGAGAACACGGCACCGGTAAGCGCGTAAATCGATGTTTTATCCAGAATATCAAGTGTGGCATCCATCTCTTCATCGTCGTAAACATAAATTGTTAAAACCGGTCCGAACAATTCTTCTTCCATGGTTACATAGTCGGGTTTCTTTGCTAAAATAACGGTAGGCTCAATGTAATACCCCACCGACTTATCGCAATTTCCACCAAAAATTACGTCAGCATCTTCATCAGCTTTAGCCTGGTCGATAAAGCTTTTTAATTTATCAAACGAAGCTTCATCGATAACCGCATTAACAAAATTTGTAAAATCTTCGGGTGGTCCCATTTTTACTGTTGCTAATTCGGCTCCAAAAATTTCTTTTACTTCCGGCCAAATACTTTCAGGAATATAAACCCTTGAGGCTGCTGAACATTTTTGTCCCTGGTACTCGAAAGCACCACGTAACATGGCAATAGCCAGTTCGCGAGGTTTGGCAGTGTTATCAGCAAAAATAAAATCTTTACCTCCGGTTTCGCCAACAATACGCGGATACGATTTGTATTTATAAATATTTTCGCCAATAGTTTTCCAAACACTCTGGAATACCGCGGTAGACCCGGTAAAGTGGATGCCGGCAAAATCGGGATGCGTTAACACCACATCGGCAACTACCGGCCCCGATCCGTAAATCAAATTAATAACGCCATCGGGCAATCCAGCTTCTTTAAAAATTTCCATGATTACACCAGCGGAGTAAACGGCTGTTTTTGATGGTTTCCAAACAGCTACGTTACCCATAAGGGCAGGTGCTGCCGGTAGGTTACCGGCGATAGAAGTAAAATTAAACGGTGTTAATGCAAAAACAAAACCTTCTAAAGGACGGAATTCGTTGTAGTTCCACATTCCTTTGGCCGATTCTGGCTGTATTTTGTAGATATCAGTCATCACCTGCACTCCAAAACGGAAAAAATCGGCGAGTTCACAAGCTGCATCAATTTCAGATTGGAAAGCATTTTTTGACTGCCCCAACATAGTGGCTGCATTTATTTTTGCACGGTAAGGCCCGGCCAAAAGATCTGCAGCTTTCAAAAAAATAGCTGCACGGTGTTGCCAAGCCATTCCAGCCCATTTTTCGCGTGCTTCCAAAGCTGCATCAATGGCCATTTCAACATGGCTTGAATCTCCCTGATTGTAGTAACCTAAAGTATGTTCAATTTCGTGTGGAGGAAACATCCGTACTTTTCTATCGGTAAAAACGTCTTTACCTCCAATTACCATCGGCTGATCTATTTCTACTGAACGTAATTCGGCAATTTTTGCCTTCAATTCAGCTCTTTCCGCAGTGCCCGGGGCATAGCTTAAAACCGGTTCATTTTTTGCAACCGGAACATTAAAAATTCCTTTTGGCATGTCTTTTTAGTTTATATTAATTTATACTTCTTCTTTACACTTATTGCAAAACTAAAAAATAGCTTCCGCCAAAAGCATAACAAAAATCAGTACTACAAAAAACAAACACTTTTATAAAAATCTGAAACAATGCAACTTACACTACTCGCATTTCAAAACAAAACAAAAATCAGGTTTTTATATTCCCATTTTGACAATATTCTCCTTAAAAATTGCTTGTTTTGGCGGGACGTATATCTTTTTTAATATTTTTACATTATTGTTAAAAAGAGTTTTTAAAATATTAGCAGAAAGATTTTGGGCTGCTAAAACAGATACTAATGAAAAAAAGCAGCTTTTTCAGCTCCTATTGATTTGGGGAGCACTGGGAATTTTGACTTCTCTTTTAACGATTAGATACCTACTGTTTTCAACTACCGAAGGATGCCTGATGTGTTCCATCTTCGCATTATCTGTTTCGGTTTTAGCTATTATATGTATTTTAAATGCCCGAAAAGACTGCGCTATTAATGCCATTTTTGGCCTGCCCATTTTGGTTTACGCTTTATACCTTTCAGACTTTACCGATCATTCCCCATTGCTAGAGACAGTGCACTTATCGGTATGGTGGCTAATGGCCGGCCTCGTATTTCTTTACTTCTTCTCAGTGTTGGAATTGCGCCTGGTCATCTACTTTTTTATATCGCTTGGCCTTATTTGTTTTCAGTTGCACAAAGCCAATCACCTTACCGATTCACTTGCCTACTTTGACCCCTTCGTTAGCAATCCTATTTTAATTTTTACGGCTTTCTTTTTGGTTACCTTTTATCTGCGCAAGAAATTAATTATTAGCATAGAAAACTTAAAAGAGCAAATTGACGCACAGCATGAAGGGCTAAACCGCGTTATTCAAAACTCTTCGTTTCTGATTGCAAGGCTGCGTGCAAAACGCGATGAAGATGGCAACATTACCAACCTCATTGTTGAAAAAATAAACAATGCTTTTGAAGCAGCCTTTAAACGGAATTTATACGAAGTGCAGGAGCAGGAAGCAGCGTACGTTTTCGATTTGATTTTTAAAGGTCGTTTCGACGTCAATAAAACCATTCTTTTTAACAAAAAGAGAATTTCCGAGTTTCATGCCAAAGAGTTGGACAAGTGGTATAAGGTTCACATGATAAACCCGCTTTTTAACACCTACTACCTGATATTTGAAGATATTACAAAAACAAAAAATCAAATTGCCGAACTGGAGGCAAGCAAACGAAGGTACAAGGTTTTACTGGAAGCCATTCCCGACATCTTTTTTGTAATTGATAAAGACGGGATTTACGAGGATTTTGTCATCAAAGAAAGTGATTTGTTTAAAATTGAAGATTCAAACATTATCGGGAGTTCAATTTTTGATGCCGGTTTTCCGGATAAAATGGCCAATAAAATTTATTCATGCATACAACACTGCCTCAAACACAACAGTATTGAAAGTATTGAATACTCGTTGAACACCCCCAACGGAACATTTATGTTTGAAATGCGACTGGCAAAATTAAATGCCAATGCTGTTATTTCTGTTGCACGCGATATTACCAAGCGAAAAACAGCAGAATTCGGACTTGAAAAAGCGCTCGTTAAAGCTGAAGAGTCTGATCGGTTAAAGTCTGCATTCCTGGCTAACTTATCGCACGAAATTCGTACGCCAATGAACATTATCACCAACTTCACCCGAATGTTGGCTGACGACTCGATGGATGCATTTGAGCGCCTGAGTATTACAGATGCGATTAACCAGAACGGCCAACAGTTAATGAATATGATTGACAACACCATTCACCTGGCCAGAATTGAGACTGAAAAAATTGCAATAAACACTTCATTCTGCAAAATCAATCCTTTACTCCGCGAAATTTACAACACTCATTTCTCGAACCTACCCGATAGTAAAGACATTCGGATACGACTTAATGCAGATGTTGCCAATGCCGAATTTGGTTTTTCAACCGATGAAGAGTTGCTTAAAGAAGTATTATCAATTTTAGTTGATAACGCCGTAAAATATACCAATGCGGGGCAGGTTACCTTTGGTTTTGAAATGATACGAAACGATTTTGTGAGATTTTTCGTGAACGACACGGGCATTGGTATCCCGCCCGAGGATTACGAACATATCTTTAGTCGTTTCTATCGTGTGCAGAACAAGATCAACCAAACCACATCTGGCTCGGGTATCGGGCTACCCATTGCACAACACTACGTTACCTTATTAGGTGGAGACTTGGAATTTGAATCAAAAGTAGATAAAGGCAGTACTTTCTGGTTTGAACTCCCGTTTAACGAAGGTAGCGGATACATGAAAGTTGTCAGTTAATCACTCTCCGAAAGACGCGAACCACCTGTAAATAACTGTTTATAACAGCGTTGATTAATACCGGTTGCTTACCGAATTAAGCTGCGTATAGCCAACTAACCTGTCGAACCTCCCTGCCAAATCACGATAATAAACCATAATCTGATAATCATTATTGGTTTCCCAAAAACTCCCCTCAATATTGGTATGGTCGGCTGATTTTGCTCCCTGGGGCACATAAACATACATATAGTTGTAGTACCCTTGTTTTAAAAGCAAGGTAAGCTCGTACTGCCCCCGGTCGAAATTATAAGTCATTTCGTTACTTTTATTGGCATTCCAGTTTGATAATGCGCCAAAAACATTGACAGAACCTCCCAGCAAGGGCGCCTCCAGAGGCAAGGTAAAATGAACAAAATTATAATCGCATTCAGTGTCAAAATCACGTACCTCCTGATCCTGACTTTCAACCAAATACATTCCATTCATCTCTTCGTATGAAAAGAAGCGTTTATTTGCCCGAACTTCATCAAGGTTCAATGTTTTGTGATAATACGGCCGATGAAAATCGGTTGCAATCACGTTCTCCCCATTCATGCGGTTGGTGCGAATATCAAAATAACGAAACTCATTACCTGCCGGAAATACATTTTCTTTATTGTAGTCGTAATCCAGCACCCTATCGCGAATATACAAAGGCTTCAAATTCCGTATGGCGTTATCCCAGCGATTATTTTGCATGATTACCACCTTTACCTCGTCGCGTGGATTTAAAATAGGCACGTTGGGATGATGCACTTTAAAATCAACCTCGTGGTTGGTACCTTTAAAAGCATCGAGAGTTGCCCGACGCACAGTACCTTCAATTCGAACTGCATTTTCGTATACATGAAAGCGTTTTGATAATACTCTTTTTTCTTTATCCTGGTCCTCATAAACCACAAGAGCATAATTACCCGAGAGCTTAAATTTCAAATTGTCATTCGGAATCTCAATCCGGTAATTCACATAATTAAACGTTGTATTAAACGACATGGCATAATCATCAACCGGGTTTTCAACAAAACCGTCAATATATTCCTCCTGAGCGATATAGCTTTCATTCCAGTCCGCATCACAGTGTATAATCGTATAATAGTAATCCTTCACATTTTCCGACAAATCGTCAAATTTAAAAACCAGTGTTATATCTTCCTGAAGAGCCATTATCGGGTTCGACAGCTCAAAACCATCGCGATAGGCAAGTACCGTTTTTATATTTTCAAGGTAAATAGCATTCTCGTAATAGAAGTTTTCTTCTTGCCCTTTTACCTGCAAAAAGCAAATGATAAAAAGAATAAGGCTTACAATGGATATTTTCATTTTGTAATTGTATTTTTTGTTTAAAAAAGGCGATGCTACCAACAGATACTTTCTATCATTTGTCCTTTTAGCACCATTTCGTTACACCTGCCTCAAATTATTAAATTAAAGTGTTTTGTAATAGGTGTAACTAATAAAACGTAAAAATCAGGATTTCGTATCTTTTTTCAAAACCGAAAAGTAAAAATCAAAATATTCGCTTAAAATTATTATGATTATCACAGCCTAGAATAAGGCAAAAAATGTTAATTTAATCTGAACACCACCAGCATTGCACCTCAACACACATCTTACTGAATATCAACCTAATAGTATTCCTTTACAACTATGTACATATTTTCATATTTGAAACTATTGAACTTTTAGTATAAACCATTGCGAAAAGCCGATTAAATTAATACTTTTGCACACCTAAAAATAATACATTCTTAATTCGATATGTCAGAAGTAATTAAGTTAAGGAAAGGGCTTAATATAAAGCTAAAAGGAAGTGCAGAAAAGGCACTCGAGAAATTGCCGACTCCGGCAACAGTAGCTCTGAAACCCACTAATTTTCCGGGACTTACTCCAAAACTTAGCGTAAAAGTTGATGCCGAGGTTAAAGCAGGCGAAGCTTTGTTCTATGACAAATATCATCCGGAGATTGTTTTTACTGCCCCTATTGGCGGTAAAGTTGTATCTATTAACCGTGGTGAGCGTCGCAGAATTTTGGAAGTAGTAATTGCAACCGATAAAAATGCAGGATCGGCAGAATTTAAAAAAGCTGCCCCATCAGCGTTATCGGCGGAAGAGGTGAAGGAACAGATTTTAAAAAGTGGTTTATGGCCGTTTATTAAAAAACGTCCGTACGGAATAATTGCCAATCCGGAAGAAAAACCAAAAGCTATTTACATTTCAACATTCGACACGGCTCCAATGGCTCCGGATTATGATTTTGTTTTACAGGATCAAATGGATACATTCCAGACAGGGGTAGACGTTTTAGCCAAACTTACTGAAGGAGATGTTAACCTGGGTGTAAAACCCGGTTCCGCTTTTTCCTCGGTAAAGAATGTGGTAATTAACACCTTTGAAGGGCCGCACCCTGCAGGAAATGTTGGTATACAGATTGCAAATACCAACCCAATCAATAAAGGCGATGTAGTTTGGACAATAAACGTGCAGGATGTATTGTTTATTGGCCGGCTGTTTGAAACCGGAAAAGTAGATTTTACCAAAACAATAGCATTTACAGGCTCGGAGGTAAAAGCACCAAAATATTTTGAAACCATCGTGGGTGCGCCAATTAAAGATTTGGTTAGCGGCAAGCTTACTACTGCAGGATACAGCAGCAGAATTATTAGTGGCAATGTGCTTACCGGCGATAAAGTTTCAGAGAAAAGCTTCCTGAGCTATTACGACTCGCAAGTTAGTGTAATTCCGGAAGGCGATGATTATGAGTTTATGGGCTGGGCTGATCCCGGTTTCGGAAAATTCAGTGCAACCAAAGCGTACTTCGGCAAATTATTCCCGAAAAAAGAATACACCTTAAATGCCAACCTACATGGTGGCGAACGTGCGTTTGTTGTTTCAAACCAATACGAAAAGTATGTTCCAATGGATATCCTACCGGTATTTCTGCTAAAAGCCATAATGGTTAACGATATCGACAAAATGGAGCAACTGGGTATTTACGAGGTAATTGAAGAAGACTTTGCGCTTTGCGAATATGCTTGTACTTCTAAAATTGAAGTACAGAAAATTTTGCGCGAAGGTATTAACACCATGATTAAAGAGCTTGGTTAATTTTTACATGTAACTTATTAGTCTTTTGCAAGATGAATTTCATAAAAAACTTTTTTTTAAATACAAAGCCACATGTACAGAAAGGCGCCAAGTTTCATTGGTTGCACTCGGTACATGATGGTATGTTTACGTTGTTCTTTGTATCAAAGGACACATCGAAATCGGGAGCACACGTTCACGATTACATCGATTTAAAACGTACAATGGGTATGGTGGTGTTGGCCTTAGTTCCGGCTTTATTGTTCGGGATGTACAACACCGGGTACCAGCACTTTAAAGCAATTGGAGAACTGGCCTCAACCGGTTTCTTCGAAATATTCATTTACGGTCTCCTGCGGGTACTTCCCATCCTTATTGTTTCGTACGTTGTAGGTTTGGGTATCGAATTTGTTTTTGCCCAACTACGTGGTCACGAAATTCAGGAAGGTTTCCTGGTATCGGGTTTTCTTATCCCGCTTATTATGCCAATAAACACACCACTTTGGATGGTTGCCATTGCAACTGCCTTTGCGGTTATTTTAGGTAAAGAGGTTTTTGGCGGAACAGGAATGAATATTTGGAACCCTGCACTTGTTGCACGTGCTTTCTTATTCTTCGCTTATCCGGCTCAAATGTCGGGCGAATCGGTTTGGGTGCGTCTTGCATCCGGCGATAAAGTGGTTGACACTTTCTCGGGAGCTACTCCAATGGCGCGAGCTGCTGCGGGTAACCTCGATTACAGTGTTGCCGATGCATTTATCGGATTAATTCCGGGTTCAATTGGCGAAACGTCGGCAGTAGCCATACTGCTGGGTGCCATTTTACTGGTTGTAACCGGAATTGGAAGCTGGAAAATTATGGTTTCAACCATTGCCGGTGGAGCAGTTATGGGCCTTATCCTTAACGCTGTTTCAGGAAACGCAGGTCTTTCGCCCGAAGTTGCCACTTATTTCTCCATGCCTTTCTGGCATCACTTAATTTTAGGTGGCTTTATGTTTGGTGCTATTTTTATGGCTACCGACCCGGTATCGGCATCGCAAACCGAAAAAGGAAAATGGATTTACGGATTCCTGATTGGTATCCTTGCCATTATCATCCGTGTTATCAATCCGGCCTTCCCTGAAGGTATGATGTTGGCAATTTTGCTAATGAACACATTTGCTCCGCTTATCGACCACTACGTTGTAGCCGGTCATATTAAGAAAAGAGCTAAACGAGCTAAAGTTTCTGCATAATAAAAAAGAAGAATCATGGATAGAAATAGTAATACTTACACATTTTTATACGCAGCCATAATGGTAATTATAGTTGCAGCGGTTCTTGCTTCAGTTTCAATGGCGTTAAAGCCTGCGCAGAAAAAGAACGTTGAGATAGAGAAAAAACAAAATATACTGGCCTCGGTAAATATTGAAAGTACTGCAGAAACAGCTGAAGCAATTTATGCTGAGAAAGTGGTAAAAGAATATGTTGTAACCGTAGAAGGCGAGCAGGTTGATGGCGATGCGTTTAACACCGACCTAAAAAAGGAACGTGCTAAAGATGAAGCCGACAAATTACTTCCTGTTTTTGAAGTACAAACCGAAGATGGTATTAAATATGTACTTCCGTTATACGGTGCAGGTCTTTGGGGACCGGTTTGGGGCTATGTTTCGTTAAACGACGATATGAACACCATTTACGGTGCCAACTTCGACCACGAAGGGGAAACACCGGGTTTGGGTGCCGAAATTTCAACAACAGCATTTGAAGAACCTTTTAAAGGAAAGAAAATCTTCGATGCATCGGGTAAACTGGTTTCAATTTTGGTTGCCAAAGTTGGAGAAGTTGCTCCGGAAGAACACAAAGTTGATGGTATTTCGGGTGGTACAATCACAAGTAAAGGTCTTCAACAAATGCTTGAGGACGACTTTGCGAGTTATGAAGAATTCTTAAATAAGAAAAAATAATAGAGATGAGCGAACCATTATTTTCAAAGAAAAACTTAAAGTTATTGTCGGATCCATTGAACGACAGTAACCCAATTACCGTACAGGTACTTGGTATTTGCTCAGCACTGGCAGTTACCGCACAATTAAAGCCATCAATTGTAATGGCCATATCGGTAGCCGCCGTATTAGCATTTGCAAACGTAATTATTTCATTGTTACGAAATACAATTCCAAACCGTATCCGAATTATTGTGCAGCTTGTGGTAATTGCCGCTTTGGTAATTTTAGTTGACCAAATACTTCGTGCGTATGTTTACGACGTAAGTAAGCAGCTTTCGGTATTTGTAGGATTAATTATTACCAACTGTATTATTATGGGACGTCTGGAAGCCTTTGCCCTGGGTAACCGCCCCTGGCCGGCTTTTTTAGATGGAATTGGTAATGCAGCAGGTTATGGTTGGATTTTAATTGTTGTTGGTGCACTGCGCGAGTTATTAGGTGGTGGTTCTTTATTAGGCTACCAAATTATTCCCGATAGCTGGTACATTGCCAACGGAGGATTCTACGCAAACAACGGTTTAATGGTATTGTCGCCAATGGCTCTTATTGTGGTTGGTATTATTATTTGGGTTCAACGCAGCCGCAACCGTAAACTAATTGAAGATTAATTCATAACGCAAAAAAAGAATTCAAATGGAAAATCTGATTAATATTTTTGTTAAGTCAATTTTTATTGAAAACATGGTATTTGCGTACTTCTTCGGAATGTGCTCGTATTTGGCGGTTTCGAAAAAAGTAAGTACTGCAACCGGTTTAGGACTTGCCGTAATTTTTGTGTTAGGAATTACTGTTCCGGTTAACTACCTGTTAGAAAATTATATTTTGAATGAAGGCGCATTGGTTTGGTTGTTGGGCGAAGAATTTGCGACAGTTGACCTTAGCTTCTTGCGCTTTATCATGTTTATCGCCATTATTGCCTCGATGGTACAGTTGGTAGAAATGATTGTTGAGAAATTCGCTCCGGTATTGTACACGCAGCTGGGTATTTTCTTACCGCTTATCGCTGTAAACTGTGCAATTTTAGGGGGTTCATTATTCCTTCAGCAAAAAGCTTTCCTTAACGTTGGCGAAGCCACCATTTACGGACTTGGTTCGGGTGTGGGTTGGCTACTGGCCATTGTTGGTATTGCTGCTATTCGTGAAAAAATCGAATACTCAAATGTTCCGGCACCTCTACGCGGACTTGGTATTACGTTTATCGTTACCGGTTTAATGGGCTTGGCTTTTATGGGTTTCGGCGGAATTAAATTGTAGAATAAAAAAGAGTTAATGAATATGATATTATTAGCAACACTATCAACCGTTGTAATTGCCAGTGTGGCAGTATTCCTGCTGATGGTTATTTTATTGGTATCCATTTTATTGTTTGCCAAAAAGAAATTAATGCCATCGGGAGTTGTAAAAGTGAGCATTAACGAAGGCGACCTGGAAGTTGAAACAGAACCGGGCAACACGCTGTTAACTACGCTTGGCGACAATAAAATTCTTCTTCCATCAGCATGTGGTGGCGGTGGTACCTGTGCCATGTGCCGTTGTCAGGTTGAAGAAGGCGGAGGCTCTATTCTGCCAACTGAAACCGGTTTCTTTACCCGTAAAGAACAAAACGACAATTGGCGTTTAGCCTGCCAGGTAAAAGTTAAAGAAGACATGCAAATTAAAATCCCACAAGAAGTTCTTGGTGTGAAGAAATGGGAGTGCGAAGTGGTTTCGAACCACAACGTGGCGACTTTCATTAAAGAATTTGTGGTTAAACTTCCTGAAGGCGAAACCCTTGATTTCAAATCGGGCGGATATATCCAGATTGACGTACCTAAAGTTGATGTAAACTTTAAAGACATGGATATTGAAGAGGAATACCGTGAGGAATGGGAGAAATTTGGCATGTTCGACCTGGTAATGAAAAACCCGGAACCAACATTCCGCGCCTACTCAATGGCAAATCACCCGGCTGAAGGAAATATTGTAATGTTGAACATTCGTATTGCAACACCACCCTGGGACCGTGCAAGCAACGGATTTAAGAAAGTAAATCCAGGTATTTGTTCATCGTATATTTTTAACCTTAAACCAGGCGACAAAGTAACTGTATCGGGGCCTTACGGAGAGTTCTTCCTGAAAGACAACGACAGCGAAATGATGTTTGTTGGAGGTGGTGCAGGAATGGCGCCTATGCGTTCGCATTTGTTCCACCTGTTCCATACGGTTAAAGAATTGAAAAAGAAAGTTACCTTCTGGTATGGAGCACGTTCATGGAAAGAAGTTTTCTATTACGATCAGTTTAGAGACATCGAGAAAAACTTTCCAAATTTTGAGTTCCACCTGGCACTGGACCGCGAAGATCCGGAAGCGGATAAGTTAGACGTTAAATACAAAACCGGGTTTGTACACCAGGTAATTCACGACAACTACCTGAGCCAGCATGAAGAGCCGGAAGAAATTGACTTTTACATGTGCGGCCCACCAATGATGAACGATGCCGTTCAGAAAATGCTTTACGATATGGGAGTTCCGGATGAAAACGTATTATTCGACGACTTTGGATCGTAAACCACAGAACGGTTTTTTGCATAAGGCAAATAAGACTTAACGATATAGAAGCCACTTTCCTTAGGGAGGGTGGCTTTTTTTTTCAAATGCTTTGATTTTGCCCAATAGCGATTTTAAGACGCTACAACTATGTTAGAGTTTTTAATTATGGCAGAACAACCCGGCCACTTACCACCCCTGTATTTCGGTAACGGGTGGAGTAAACAGCTGTAATAGTTAGCTTTCCGGAGGTTTGTTCTACTACAATTTCCCCAATTCCATTGCGTACCTGCAACGCTTTCAAATTTTCTGGCATATACCTGCCCTCCACAAGGTCGCCTATAAAAAAATCGACCTTGTCCGATTCATCCGACAAACGTGCAGAAATATAATATCCTGTAGCAACCCTGTTCCTGGTTAACACCAGCTCGGGCTGTTTTATGGCATTTCCCGACTCCCAGAATTCGTTTAACCCAACCGCCCGTAATCCGTTTTTATATTCATATTCAGCCTGTAGCGTACCATTGCGGTGATAGCGTTTGCAGGTTCCGTTAAGCTCATCGTTCTCGTAGGGCTGTTCTTTCCACACTTGCGGTTTGTCTCCCAATGCAGCCTTGTAATAAGTGTAAGTTATTCCCTGCTTTTTACCTGCCACATAAGGTATTGTAGAGTATACACTTCCGTGAAGGTAAAAACGTTTTTGTATACCATGTTTAATAGTTGTTCCGCTTACAACCGGTATTTCATATTCAATCTTGGTTGAATTTTTATACGGCTTTTTTATCACCGTTATTCCATCATTCTTACTGTTTTCATTTGTTTCAACTTTCTTTTCCTGATTAAAATTACATCCAACAAAAAATAAAACCAGCAGAAAGAAATAGTTTATAATCGTTTTCATTGCAGTAGTAATTCGGTTTTAAAGCCCATTAAAGTTAACACTATCAGCAACTTTAATGCTAAAAATGAAACTATAAATTTTTTCAGACAGGCAGATAAACAAATATCAGGTAATAAAACAGGGATAAACAGTGCGTTTAATGCACAGAATTTCCAATCATCCAAATGACGAACAGCTGCCAGCTTACTGATTTAAGAATGTACTTCAGACAATTAAATTCCGGAATATTTCTTTATTTTCGTAGTAAACATTGTTGAGGTAATATATGACGACACTTCTTTTCTTCTTTTTAATCTCTATCATTTTTTCATTTTTGTGTTCAATATGGGAAGCTGTAATACTAAGTGTAACACCATCGTATGTTAGTCGCATACAAATGGAAAAGCCACGTTTGGGAAAGCAGCTTAGCTTTTTAAAAGAAGATATCGACCGGCCTTTGTCGGCAGTGTTAACCTTAAACACAATTGCACATACGGTTGGTGCAGTGGGCGTGGGTGTTGAGGCCGGGAAAATATATGGCACGGCAAAAGTCGATTTTTATCTTTTCGAGGCCACCTACGAATCGCTTATAGCCGGACTGATGACGTTGGCCATACTGATTCTTTCTGAAATCATTCCAAAAACCATTGGCGCCACGTACTGGAAACAATTAACATCGTTTACAGTACGTTCGTTAAAAATACTGATGCTTGTTTTGGCTCCTTTTGTTTGGTTAAGCAAATGGGTTACCCATTTAATAAAAAAAGATGGCGAAAAAAGCGTATTGAGCCGTGCCGATGTAGCAGCAATGGCCGATGCCGGGTTAAAAAGTGGTGCCATCGACAAGGAAGAAAAATCAATTATCCAGAACTTGCTAAAGCTCGAGAACCAGGTGGTTAAAGACATAATGACCCCCAAAAGCGTTGTGCTTAGTCTCGATGAAAATCAAAGCCTGGGCGAGATATACAGCAGCTACAATCCTTTTCAGTTTTCGCGCATTCCGGTTTATAGCGAAACTACTGATAACATTACCGGTTTTATTCTGAAAGCTGCTATTTTAGAGAACATTGCAGCCGACAAACACAACCGTCAGGCCGTTGAAATACGAAGAAAGGTATATTTTGTTGAAGATAATGTATCGGTAGCTGAGCTGTTGGATAAACTGATTAAAGAGAAACAACACATGAATATTGTTGCCGATGAATTTGGCACAATTGTAGGCCTGGTAACCATGGAAGATGTTATTGAAACACTTTTTGGACTTGAAATCATGGATGAAACCGACAAGGTTGCTGACCTGCAAAAACTTGCCCGCGAACAATGGGAACAGTCTAAAGATCAAGACTAATTACTCATGAAACACGTAGTTTTTCAATTTTAGAAACTCATTTCGGCCCTAAAGCGGATTCCACTATTGTCGGTAAAACTTCTATCCATGTAGGTACTGCCCAATTGGTGAATATACTCCACACGCAACACTTTAAAAATATTTGTAATACCTACACCTATTTCGGCATAGGGCGCTGTAAGGTCTTGCGAAAAGGCCTGCGGCAAGTCAAATACAGGTTTATATGAACTTGTTCTGTCGCCATAGTGAGCTTTTAACGAAACCATTTCACGCAGCTTTAGCTTTTTAATTAAAGGCAAGCGATTAAAAACAATGCCGCCCCCAACCCAGTCGAGGTGAACATTGGTATACACATTGTGTGCGAACGAAGCCTGGTGCAACAAGTTAAAACGGTACTTGGCAAACCCGAGCGATTGCGAACCAACCGGCATTTCGAGCAAATCGTAGGGCGCATCGCCAAACAAATATCCACCATTAACCATGTAGCGCATAAATGCCGCCCCCATATTTAACTTTCCAACAATAGAACCGTGAAAATGAGAATACAGACCAAAATCGGGTGTGTTGCTACCCGGCAGATAGGCCTGACCTATGTCCCAACTCAGGTTAATAACCGGCGTTTGGTCGATGTAATAAACACGCATAAAATAATATTGATCGAAATACTGTCCGAAGGCTAAACGGGCATTAAATAACGCACCGTAAGCTGAATAATGGTTGTAATCAACCCCATCGTGTATGTAATGAATTTCGGGTGTACTGCGGTTGGAAGAGAAGTAAGCCCCCCCTTCCAGAATAATATTTTCGGTATTATACTCCAGGTTTACATGGACTTTTTTTTCTTGCTGCAGGTATGGATTTTCTTCGCGCGAGGTTAAAGCCGCAATAAAGTTTCCGTTACCGCGGGTATTCGGATTTTTCTTTATAAACCTCAGGTACTTATCCTGCGAAACCAGGTTGTAATCGTCGGAATAACTTCCACGCAGCACAAACTGGTCATCCTCCGTTAATTGCCAGCCAAAATTAAGGCCGTATTTCAGTTCTTTATTTCGTGTTCCGTACCCTAAAAATCCACCAATGGTAAAACGCTCCCACATTTTTTGCCCGGTTCTGAAAGGCAGAGAAAAGCGTTGGCCTTCGATGGCGTTTGTACTGTAGATATCAAAAACAGGACCTAATTCCAACTTACCCAGGTCAACATAACTGGTAAGCACCATCCCCCCTACTGCATCAATACCTTTTACCACCTGGTTTTCTTTGAGCCTGTCAACACGCTCGTAGGTACCATCCGACATCAGGCTTGCGGCAAATTCGGGTTGCAATTTCCAATTTCGCCCTTTTACCTCATCCAACTGTTTCGATGTTGAATACTGGGTTGTTTTGTTAACCATCCAGTTTCCACTTGATATCTGGTCGATTCGCTGCGACCCGTACCTCGAAACGGTGTCTTTATTCAGCATTAAAGAAAGGTTCAGGCTAATTTGTTGTTCATCGTAGAACCAGGTTCCATCGGGAGTTTTACGGTATTGTACATTCGACCGATAACCATTTACAAAATTAATATTTGCTTCCTCCTGAACATAAGCATAAACACTTGTAAGCGCATAATTCGTACCCTCAACAGTAAACCTGCCGGTAAATAGCGGGTTGTATTTATTTTTGGGCGTAAAAGAAAAACTATAATGCCATACACTATCAACCAGAGTACTGTCGTTCAGGTAAAAATCGTAATGTAACCTGGCCGAATTGCTCAGTGGCGAAATAATTCCACGGCCTAAAATATTAATCTGGTCTTTATAAAAATCAAGATCGATAACTACGTTTAATAAAATCAAGCTTTCGATGGTTTGGTTAAGTTTTGGGAAGATGCCATCCTTTTTACGGTACACCAAACTGTCTTCCTGGTTTTCAACCAATATCCCTTCTTCAGCCAAATATATGGGCGAGAAACGTACATCACGGTCGTCCAGTTTCATGGTAACCTCGTTAAGGTTGGGGATAATTCGGTTCACTTTAGAGGTTGAATCGATGGCCATATAAACTGAAGTTCGGGCAAAAGTTTTGTAATCGGCAAAGCCTTCCACCTTTTGCCTGTTATCCTTCTTATTCTTCATGATTTCCCGAAAAAGTACTTTGGCACGCGACTCCTCGGGTTTAACTGTTACCTCGCTTATACGTTGTACATCGGGTTTTAATTGCACTTTTAAGGGAAGAGCAAGATTGGCCGTAACCTTTATTTCCTCTTTTTCATAACCAACCGACGAGAAGCTAATCTCGTCGCCAACTGTAGCTGAGAGCAGGAAATACCCCTCAATATCGGTAATAGTGCCACGGGTAGTTCCTTTTACCCACACGTTCACAAACGGAATTGGTTCATTCGTGCTCGCGTCAAACACGAAGCCCGATAATTCTGTTGCCTCATCAGCAGCCGTTGCAACAAATACAGAGAGGAGGAAAAGTATTGTAAATCTGATATTGTTTTTCATAATAAATAAGCAATCTTGTTTCTTTTATCAGATTTTCATTTTATTGAATACTCAAGATAAAGAGAAACAAATCACTACACTACGTTTTACACAATAAATATGCTTATCTATTCAAGATAATTGTTTTCGTGGCATTTTACATATTTAATAATGAAGCGAAAGTAATTAAGATCACCAGATCAAAATTTAATATCGCTAATAATCCTACTATTTTTTAACTTTTATTAAGAACCATTCCGTTTAACCATCAACATTGCGTTAACAATACAAACAGGCACCTTTGCCTTTTGCAAAAGCGCCTGTTGTTTTGATTTTCTTATTTTTTTAGTCGAGTACGATAACCAAATATTTCGAGGCTTTCCAAAACTCAACTTTGTTCTCAACAAAAAGGGTATCAGCAGCCTTTTCGCCTGAAATATAAAACGATCCGGCAGGGTGAACAGAAATAACAGTTGCCTTTTTAACATTTAAAGGCACATAATTCAACTCCCTGATATCGATTTCGGTAAAAGCTTCTTTATTAAAATCTTCTTTAATGGTTGATGTTCGGCCAATTCCAAGCATTCCTCCCGTACGTTCAACAACTCCATTTTCTTTTAATTCTTTTGCGCTGCCCACCACATAAAAGGCTTTGTTTAAGGCCATCTTTTGCTGTTCAATTGTTTGCGTCTTTTCAGCACTTTCAGTTTCAATTACGGTAATTTTCTGATTCAACTGGTTGATGTTACGGGTTAAATTTTGCACTTCGCGTGATAATTCAACAATTTCCATATCTTTTTCCGACACCTGTTTTTCAAGTTTTTGTACCAGTTGTTCAAACTCGGCTACCATAGCATTTAGGTTACCAATTTTATAATTGGCACTGTTAAGTTTTTTTTGCAACGATGAGAGCTGCTCCTTGTTTTTTTGAATCAGTTCGTTAAGCAACTGAATATCTTCAAGGATTTGTTGTTTTTGCCGGTAATTCATTTCACGCCCTCTGGCCGATTGTACGGTAACCAGTTTTTCTACCTGTTTTATGGAATCCAGCGTGGCAAGAATGTCGTTAAAATCATTGAGAAACTCAACTATTGAAGAATCTTTCACCGCCGTCACCTGGGCCAGGCTGTCTCGCTCAGTAATCAATTGTTCGGCATCCTTTTTATAGTTGTGACACGAAACAATACTTGCAGCAAAAATTAACAAAATCAAAATTCTTTTCATTTTACTTTTATTTTTTGGTTAGAAGAACGTTTTCTTTTTTGAGGGCATGCACCTTGCTCTGTATCAACATTATGGTTAAAGGTACAACAGAATAGGCACAATTACTAATATTCATACGACTGGGGAAACCAAAAAAAACCTTCCTGTAAAAAAACAGGAAGGTTTTTTGAAGTATTTTTATTGAAACAAGTATTACTCCTGTTCCAGTTTTAATGTTTCGGTTGTTTGGTCGCACACTTCAGTCGGACCAAAATATTGAATCGGGCCGGGATATACGAACTCAGTTCCAACCGCCCACTCGCCTCTTTTTGAAACGAAATACTTATAAGGAGCTCCATCGAGTTCAACCAAAGCTTTCTGAATAACCGGTTTCATATGTCCATGGCGTTTTTCCATGTTCATCATCATGGTTACAGGAACACCTCCGGCAATCCACTCATCGGCAGCTGCAGTTGTATTGCGCACCGACGACATATATCCTGTTTTTCCTTCAGAGATAAGAACTGATGCGGTGTAACCTAAGGAGTAGCAATAATCGGCATCAAAATTAGATGGAGCAGCACAGCGTCCTTCATAGCCGAAGAAATGGTATTGTGTTCCGAATTTACCAATGTATTTACCTTCCTCTTTCAGCTCTTCAAGACGTGTACCTACCATTTCGCCCAATAACTTTTCGGTTTCAATTAACGAAACCTGAACGTTACCGTGCGGATCGCGATCGAGTGTTAACTGAGTTGCAATACCTGTTGGCAACGAACTGAAAACTTTTGCTGATGCATCAGTAAGTTGACTGGCCACCCATTCGTTACGGTGACTTTTTTTCAACATCTTAAATTCCTTTTCAGTATCGGTATCTTCAGCAAGTAAATCGTTTAGCTCCGAAATCAATACTTTCATTTCCGGAATAAATTCGATCAATCCTTCCGGAATTAAGGCAACACCAAAGTTATTACCATCATCGGCACGTTTGGCAACAATACCCGCCATATACTCTACCACTTCGCCTAAAGTTTGTTTTTTCTCGGCAACTTCTTCAGAAATTAAGGTAATATTTGGCTGTGTTTTTAGCGCACACTCTAACCCGATATGCGAAGCTGAACGCCCCATTAATTTAATGAAGTGCCAATATTTTTTTGCAGAATTGGCATCACGCTGAATGTTACCAATAAGCTCTGAGTATACTTTAGTGGCTGTATCAAAACCAAACGATGTTTCAATCATTTCGTTTTTCAGGTCACCATCAATTGTTTTCGGGCAACCAACCACCTGCACACCTGCATTAATTTTTGCATAATATTCGGCTAAAACACAAGCGTTTGTGTTCGAATCATCGCCACCAATAATTACCAGGGCGTTTAAGCCAAGATCTTTGGCAATTTCCAGTCCTTTGTCAAACTGTGCTTCTTCTTCCAGTTTTGTACGTCCTGAACCAATAATATCAAAACCACCGGTGTTACGGTATTCATCAATAATATCGGCAGTAAGTTCCATGTATTTATGGTCAACCAATCCTCCAGGTCCACCTAAAAATCCGTATAATTTACTATCGGCGTGAATATTTTTTATCCCGTCGAAAATACCTGAAATAACATTGTGCCCTCCTGGCGCTTGTCCGCCTGAAAGAATAACTCCAACATTTACAGGTTCTTTTGCACCGGCTTCATCAGCTGCCTCAAAAGAGATTAGTGGCATTCCGTAAGTATTCGGAAATAGTTCTTCAATTTCTTTTTGGTCGGCAACCGATTCGGTTTTTGCTCCTTCAACCAGTTTTACCGGCCCTTTTAATGATTTAGGTAGTTTAGGCTGATATTTAGCCCTTTCTTTTTGCAATGCGCTAATATTCATGTCTGTTTATTTTTAGTCGGGCCCCAAAATTGAAGCTCCGATTTTGCACGATCAGAAATTCTGATGACTGCAATTTTTAATTATTGATTTCTAATTTTTTAAGCAGATCAAAAATAGTGCATTTTAAACGGGAAACCTACCAAAGAAATTTTTCATTATTCGATTTAAAGTAAAGTTAAAAGGGAAAATACTTGCTAAAAAACAGGAGCGACATCATGTGCCTTAAAAAACCATTGATTTACAACAAATGTTAGAGCTAAAACAAGTTGAATTTTCAGCCTGCTTTCCCTATCTGCCAACAGTATGAAATAATCTGCAAAATACAGCTCTTAATCTTCAAAACTGCAAGTGGCTTAAAATAACCCTGCTAGACGAATTAAACGGCTTATTGGCAGAATATCAGTGAATTATTCAATTAAATCATGTACAATTGTAAGAAATAAGTATTTTAACTAAAAATGAAAATTTTTAAATACAGAATTCTTAACCATATCCTGTTTTGGATATTTATATTTACCTTTTACACTGTTCCCTACCTACTGTCGTATGGCTTTGTATTTGAGGCTTTTATAAACATCATTTACATTCCGATTGATATTATTGGAGTATACATTGTTATTGAATACCTCTTGCCGCGCTTTGTTTTTAAAAAGCGAAACTTTGGGATTTTCATTTTGGGTACAGCCCTAATTATTGCGCTAAACATTGCCGTTTCGCAATTTATAAAACTAAATATACAACCCATGCTGGGTTTTTGGATTGCCCGCCGCCCAATTAGTGCTGAAATGTTTTCGGCGCTGCTCAACAACTTTATGATAATAGGGTCTGCAACAGCATTCAAGCTATTTCGCTATTCGTACAACATCCAATTAACACAATCAGAACTTGAACGAAAAACGGTACAGTCTGAATTAGGAATTTTGCGCTCGCAAGTTAACCCGCACTTTTTATTTAACGTTTTGAATAACATTGATGCTTTAATTTTTGAAGACAAAGAAAAAGCTTCGAATGCCATTTTTTTGCTTTCGAAAATTATGCGTTATATGCTTCAGGAATCTACGCACGAAAAAGTTAAACTGGATAAAGAAATAAGCTATATTCAAGATTATCTTGAACTGGCTAAGCTGAGTTTTGCCGATCCCGATTTTTTGCACTACGAACAAGACGGCATGCCCAATTCTCAGCAAGTTCCGCCCTTACTTTTTATACCAATTATTGAAAACGCGGTAAAACATTGTAACAAACAGTCGCAATCGCCGGGTATTAAAATAAATTTTTTCATTAGTAAAGATTTTATTGAATTGCACACCTCAAATTTTATAAAGCGTAATGATTTTAAATTACCCGACAGCGGCACCGGAACAGGACTGAAAAACGTTGAAAAAAGGCTAAAACTGCTTTATACCGATAACTATACCTTTGATATTAATAAGGATATAGATAAATTTGAGGTACATATAAAAGTACCGGTTTAACTGAAAAACAACGTACCAATGAAAATGAATTGCATAGCTGTTGACGATGAACTTCTGGCCTTAAAAAAGATAGAACGATTTGCCGGAAAAATCGATTACCTGAACCTGTTAGGTACTTTCGACAACGCACTTTCCACGTTTTCATTTTTACGCGAAAATAAAGTAGACCTTATTTTTCTTGATATCCAAATGGATGAATTTACAGGCATCCAGCTGTTGGAAACCATTAAAGATCCGCCTTACGTTATTTTAACCACGGCTTTTGACGAGTACGCACTTAAAGCCTATGAACTGGATGTTGTTGATTATCTTTTAAAACCCATTCCTTTTGAACGTTTTGTAAAAGCAACGGAAAAAGTATATGCCCGTTTTCTGAAAGATAAAAACACCCAGGCACCGGTTCAGGCTTCTACCCAAAGCACCCCGGTAAATGAGCAGCCCGATTTTATGTTTATTAAATCAGGAAATAAAACCGTAAAAGTATATTTTGATAAAATTTTATACATCGAAGGACAACGCGATTACCTTCAGATTCATACCGAAGACAACCGGATTATGACCCTGCTGAATTTCAAAAAAATGCAGGAGCTTTTAGATGAGCAGAAATTTATTCGGGTACACAAATCGTTTATAATTTCAGTAGATAAAATTGATTATATCGAAAACAACACAGTAAAAATAAAGGACAAATTAATTCCGGTGAGCAGTACCTATAAAATCGCATTTCAAAACCTGCTTCAGAAAAAAAACTTCCTTTAAACACAACGAAAAGCCTTCGATTTTTTCAAAAAATTTCAGCTCACACTTCTACTAAATTTTTATTTTTGCAGCTGCTTTTTTAACTAAAACCAGTAAAAAATGATGCGAATAACTCAGGTACTAATTTTGTTTTTTGTTTTAGCAACACTTACCAACTGTAAAAAAGCAAAAAACGATGTGGTGTATAATAAAAAATACATTGAAGAGATTAAGCAGGTTCGAAAAGAATTTTCTTTTCTTTTAGGACGCAATTTTATTCCGGGAGCACAAATTGCTATCTCTAAAAACGGAGAACTAATCTACTCTGAAGCAATGGGTTGGGCTTCAAAAGACCTGGAAGTAGTTGCAAAACGCGACACCAAATTCAGAATAGGTTCATTATCTGAATTATATACAGCGCTTATCTACCTGAAAATGGTTGAAGAAGGCAAACTTATCCCCGACTCAGCAGTACAACACTACCTGCCCGACTTTCCGAAAAAGAAAATGCCCGTAAAGTTGGAACACCTGCTTAACCATAGCTCGGGCATTAGAGAACTAACGCGGGCGGAACAAGAATGGACCGGAATTAATTTTAGCATAAAAAGAGGCTTGGAGAAATTTATGGACGATCCATTAATGGCACCACCAGGGGCCTATCAACAAGAAAGCCGGTTTAACTATAACCTGCTTGGAGCAATACTGGAAAATGCCTCCAATCAAAAATATCACGAATTGCTTGAAAACTATGTTACTGATACGCTTAAACTTAGCAATACCTGCCCCGATAATCCTTTTTCCACAATAAAAGGCCGTACAAATTTTTACGACCACAACATGATTGCGCAGGTAGTAAACGCAGTAACAATGGATATGCGCTGGCGACTTCCGTCTGATGGATTGCTTTCCACAGCTGAAGATCTGGTTAAATTGGGCAATGTTTTCCTTAGCTCTGATTACCTGAACGAGCGTACCCGTGAAAACCTTTTTGAACCTGTCTCACTATCCAGTCAGGGGCCTTCTCTCCTCGCCAACGGATGGATTATAATCACCGACAGCAGTGGAAGAAAAGTATATGGCCGCGAGGGAGCTGTTACCGGAGGTAGTTCGTCGATGCTAATTTACCCCGATGAAGAGCTGGTAGTGGTGGTAACAACTAACCTGTGTCAAGAGAATTCAAGCATTCCAATATTTAAACTAGCCCGTTTTTTTCTTCCTGAAGCAGAACAAGAACAGGACTAAGCCAAGCTTTTCAACGCCCGGATAAGAGGGTATTGTGTAAAAAGTTTTATTTTAGACTTTTAAATACCACATTTTATGGAGACCCTTATTTTTTTGGGATTAATAATTGGCTTGGTTGGCGGCATTGCCGGCACGGTATATTTTTATAAAAACCGCAACGAACGCCAACTGCAAAGTCAATCGGTTTTACTTTTAGAGAAAATAAAACAAGTTTGTAAGCTTATTACTGTTGAAGGTGAATTTTCAGAAATATTCACGCACCGCGATGAAAAGAATCTTTTTTTTAAACTTTTTCAGACCGAAAAAAAAGCGCTACTTATTGTTAAAGCCAAAGTTATGATTGGCTTCGACCTCACGAAAATAAACATAGAAATAAATACGCCAAAAAGGCAGGTTCGCTTATCGCAATTCCCTGAGCCTGAAATTCTAAGCATTGATAACGATCTGGAATACTACGATGTACAGAAAGGAATAATCAACAAGTTTACCGAAACCGACCTGACGAATATGAATAAAAAATCGAAAGAGTTTATTCGTGAAAAAGTGCAAAACAGCCACCTGGTGCAAATTGCAAAAAACCAGGCCAACGATACAATTTCGCTTATCCGTCAGTTAATTGAATCGGTTGGCTGGGAACTGGTAGCAGAACATAAAGAGTTACCCAATAAAAAGGCACAAAAAAAGCTGACTGATTAAGTCAACTTTTTATAGATGTCTGAAAAACAATAGCCTGCCAAATAGTTTGCCATATCCGGCCAAAACACATCAAGCCATGCTATTTTTTTATAGCGGCTTCAATTTTTGCTTTAAACTCCTTACCAAACTTAAAGTTGCTCGGCATTATTTGTGTAGCAGTAATAATAATAAGCTGATCAGTCGGATTTATCCAAAAATTAGTAGATGCTGCACCGGCCCAGCTGTACTCCCCGGTTTCAAAATCAACTGCCCCTGCCAGGCCATAGCCCCTTTTACCATTGTCGTAAATTGCACCTTCGGGTAGTTGGTCGCTCATTATCATTTTTACTGTGGTTGGTTCCAATACTTTTACTCCGTCAAGCTCGCCACCATTTAAAAGCATAGTACAAAAACGGGCATAATCATCAATGGTAGAAACCAGTCCGCCACCTCCCGACAATAAGGTTGCCGGTTGCTTGAAGGCTTCTGCAAAACGGTCATCCGAAGGTATAAGGGAACCATCTTCAGCGGGACTATAAAGGGTACATAAACGTTCGTGTTTTTCTTCCGGCACATAAAATCCGGTGTCATCCATTTTTAACGGGCCAAATACTTTTTGCTGCAGGTATTCATCAAAAGACATTCCTGAGATTACTTCTACCAAAAAGCCGGCAACATCAATTGAAAGTCCATAAAGCCATTGGGTACCAGGTTGAAAATTAAGTGGCTGCTCTGCAAGCAAAGGCATTTTATCTTCCAATTTTCCATCCCAGGCACTATCAAATGTTGCCCGGTAAACCGAATCAACATACGAGTTGGGATCCCAACCGTAAGAAATGCCTGATGTATGCGTTAATAAATGTCTTATCGTTACTTCATTTTCCTGTTCTTCAAGCGTATAGCTATTATCACCTGGCGTATAAACTTTTGCCGATGAAAATTCGGGAATAAACTTCGACACCTTATCATCCAGTTCAAATTTACCTTCATCATACAAAGTCATTAAGGCCACAGCGGTAATTGGTTTGGTCATCGAAAAAATCCTAAAAATAGTATTGGCTTCCATCGCCTTACTGTTTTCCCGGTCGGCATAACCTTCATTCAAACGCACTATTTCCTGGCCATCTTTTAACACCAGGGCTGAAAAACCGGCCAGCTCCCCCTTATCAATGTAGTGTTGAATATGCGCTGTTGCCACTTTTAATGAGTCGGCATCAAGGCTTTGATTAAGATTCTGGTTCTTGGGGGTTGAGCTGCAGCTTGAAAAAAGCAACACAACCAGGCCAAGCAATAAAAAGTTAAATGGTAGTGTTTTCATAAATCTGTTTCTTTTGTTTAGTTTCAGAAATTGTTGTATCTCCTATTTCTTCAAAATTATAAAATTCAATGTGTAAATTGGTGAAATTCAATAAATTTATGTTTACAATTTTTTGGTTTTTCCCCTTATTGTCATAATAAACTTGCTTTAGCAGAAATTACCCTTAACTCAGGCTTAACAAGTAACAAGTAATCCTTACAATTATGTTGCAGAACATTAAAAAGGCAGTACTTTTGCGGCGTCAAAAAAAAGAGGCACTATGGGATATACAAGTAATACACTGATTATCAGAAGAGATCTTCTAAAACAAGTAGTTAAACTTTTTGCCGACGGAAGGCTGGTTGAAGAAATAGACCGAATTCCGATACAAATGGCTCCCAAGCGTCGCGAAGCACAACACCGCTGCTGCATTCATAAAGAACGGGCCGTAATAAAATACAAACTTTTCCCGCTGTTGGGCTATACAGTTGACGATGAAAAAGACGAGCTAACCCCACTGAGTGCTTATGCCGAGAATGCTCAAAACCGCACTAAAATAAAAGATGAGATATTAACTGTTGTTGACGAAGCCTGCACCAGCTGCGTAAAAGCGCAATATGTTGTAAGTAATCTGTGCCGGGGCTGTGTAGCGCGTCCGTGTATGATGAACTGCCCAAAAGATGCCGTAAGCATGGTAAACGGACAGGCGCAAATTGATTCAACAAAATGTATCAACTGTGGTATTTGCCAAAAACAATGCCAGTACCACGCCATAATTCATGTACCTATTCCGTGTGAGGCGGCCTGCCCCGTAGGAGCAATTTCGAAAGATAAATTTGGAGTAGAACGTATTGATGATGAAAAATGTATCTACTGCGGGAAATGCATGATTGCCTGCCCCTTTGGAAGTATTTTTGAGATTAGTCAGCTGATTGATGTGTTAATGTGCATCAGGAAAGAAGAACACACAACAGCCATTTTTGCCCCGGCCATTCACGGTCAGTTTGATTTAACCACCGGCCAGATTGAAAGCCTGTTAAAAGAAATCGGCTTTAATGAGGTTGTTGAGGTTGCTGATGGTGCCCGAAAAACAGTGGAGCACGAATCGGAAGAATTTTTAGAACGACTGGGAGATGGAGCACCCTTTATGACCACCAGTTGCTGTCCGAGTTATGTTGAAACCGTTGAAAAACACGTAAAAGGATTAAAACCTTATGTTTCTGATACGCCATCGCCAATGATGTATGCTGCAGAAATGGCGCGTCAAAAAAATCCGGAAACCAAAGTAGTTTTTATTGGGCCATGTATTGGTAAACGTAAGGAAGCCAAGCGTAACGACAAAGTTGATTTTGTTATGTCGTTTGAAGAGCTAAACGCACTAATTGTTGGGCTGGATATTGATTTGGGCAGCCTGGCCGACAACGAAAGTCGCCACAACCAAAAAACGGTAGATCGCGGGTTTGCCCTGTCGGGAGGAGTGGCAGCAGCAGTAAAAGCAGAACGCCCTGAGGCCAATATTAAAGAGCTTGTAATTAATGGTGTAGATAAAAAAGCTGTTGGCATGATGAAAGCTTATGCGCGCGGAAAAGCTCCGGCCAATTTTATTGAAGTGATGGTTTGCGAAGGAGGGTGCATTAATGGCCCGGCTTCGCTGGGAGAAATGGCGGGTAACCGGAAACTCTTTAACAGTAACCTGAAATAAATACAGGCTATTCAAGCCATTAATCTTCAAAAGTAATTGCGATGAACCAACATTTTCAGGAAACAATATTAAAGGCTACGGGGGCACAAAGTTTGAGCCGAACAGCATCTATACAGAGCCTGTGGAGCGGATATGGCGAAATTATTCGGTTTAGCCTTGAAGGATCAAAAATGAAGAGTGTGGTGGTAAAACATGTTAATCTTCCTGAAGGCGGCAACCATCCGCGCGGGTGGAATACCGATTTATCGCACCAGCGTAAACTAAAATCATATAAAGTTGAAACCGAATGGTATAAATCCTTTGCCAATAGCTGCGACCAGAACTGCAAAGTACCTGAATGTTATGCACTTGAAACCCTGGGTTCTGAAGTGTTGATGGTGATGGAAGATTTAGATGAATCGGGTTTTGCTAAGCGCCTTAGTGCTTCGGTTAACTGGAAGAATATAAACGCCTGTCTGAGTTGGCTTTCAAATTTTCATGCCACTTTTTTGCACATAAAGCCACAGGGACTATGGGAAACCGGAACATACTGGCACCTTAACACCCGCCCTGAAGAACTGGAAGCGATGGACGATCTTCCGTTAAAAAATGCCGCTGCAGCAATTGACAGGGCATTGACATCAAGCCCATTTCAAACGCTGGTACATGGCGATGCCAAACTGGCCAACTTTTGCTTTTCTGAAGATGGAAAAAAAGTAGCAGCAGTTGATTTTCAATATGTTGGTGGTGGTTGTGGAATGAAAGATCTGGCCTATTTTATTGGCAGTTGCATGAGTGAAAACGACTGCGAAAAATACGAAGAACAGATTCTAAACACTTATTTTGAGTTTTTAAAAGCTGCTCTGAACCGGAAACAAAATAGCACCAATTTTATCGCTCTCGAGCACAACTGGCGAAATTTATACCATACTGCCTGGGCCGATTTTCATCGGTTTTTAAAAGGCTGGCACCCTGGCCACTGGAAAATCAACTCATACAGCGAACGGGTTTCGCGTGAAGTAATAAAAAACATTGCACAATAGTTTTGGCTTGTTTGCTAACTTTGATACAAATATTATTAGTTAAACAACTATGCAGTTATCAAGCACCCAGCTTTCCACACTTTGCCAATATGCCATTACTGCTGCAAAAAAAGCCGGAGGTATAATTCATGAATATGCCGGTAAAAAAGTGAAAGTAGGTAAAAAAATTGCCGCCGACAGCCTGGCATCGCAAGTAGTAACAGCGGTAGATATTAAGGCACAAAACTGTATTCTGGAAACCTTAGCTCCTACAATTCGAGAATACCAGCTGGCTTTGCTAAGCGAAGAAAGCCCGGATAACAACAGCAGGTTTTTAAAGGACTACTTCTGGTGTATCGACCCCATGGATGGCACGCTCGCTTTTACTGAACAAACACCGGGTTATGCGGTTTCCATTGCTTTGGTGGCTAAATCTGGCGAACCACAACTGGGAGTAGTTTTCGACCCGCTTACCCAAAACCTTTATCATGCGGTAAAAGACCAGGGCGCTTTTCTAAACCTGCATCCCTGGCAACCCGACCTGCAGCTTACCAATAAAAATACTTTTACCCTCCATATCGATCGTACATTTTTGCAGGACAAACATTTCAATTTATTTGTTGATGAACTTAAAACAGTTTTAAAGAAGTACAACATCAGCAAGTTAAATATACAAAAACATGCAGGAGCCGTGCTAAATGCTATTTGGGTATTGGAGCAAGCTCCGGGATGCTACTTTAAACTGCCAAAAGCCACGCCGGGCGGAGGAAGCCTTTGGGACTTTGCAGCAACAGCCTGCATTTTTAACGAAGTTGGAGCTGTAGCAAAAAGTTTTGATGACAGCCTGCTCGACCTTAACCGAAAAGATTCAAGTTTTATGAATCACCGGGGGGTTTTGTATTCAAGTAATCAAGAAATTGCTACCCTTATCAGGCAGTTCAAATCATTGGCCCGACGAAATAAGTCATTTTAGTCTTTTATCCTCCATTTTCTTGCCTCGAGTTAGTTTATTGAGTAACTTGTAGCTACCATTAAATCATTATGGATGTTGAATTGTACATACAAAAAATAATTCTCACCTATAAATCGTCTATTCGCTTTAGGGTTGGCTTTGCAGTTTTAATTGTATCAATAGGATTGTTAATCATCTTGTTAAATGCTTTTAACCTGCTCGATTTCCCCGGCGAAATAAAAAGTATTATAAGTATTTCCGGAACACTGGTTTCATCGGTTTGTGCCTTTCCGATAAAAGAAATTGTTGACCGCCGCAACCAGATACGATTGATTAACGAATTATCTATTCAGCACAAAAACTCAAGTGGAGAGGACAAAAAGAGGCTGGAAGAACTGATTTGGAAATTTATAGAAAAAAACGTAGTTGGATAAACATGGCAAGTAATAATAACAATCTGATTAATAAAATTGAGGTGGAAGAAAAGCGTGCCCGGAAGAGGATGCTCACCTACGCTTCGGTTCCACTTTTGCTCACCATCATTCTGGTAATAATATCATACATGGTTATAAACAATGCCGGCGAAGAAGTTAAAGAACTAAAACATGAAAAATCGGAACTGGAAGCAAACATCAAGCAATTAAACACCAGTATTGGTTTAAAGTCGGACAGCATTGCCGAAATGAAGAAAGTAATGGAGTTGGCTTTAAATTACAGCGACAAACGTTACGAATTTAATTATTCGGTAGACAAGGAATTATACTCACGTTATCCGCGTCAAACAGAAATGCTTTCTGAAATTCGGGCCATGATTCGGGCTGGCGAAGTAAAGTGGAAACTTGGAGGGAGTTCTCCTGAAGATGGTTTCGATTCGCCAAGTTTTGCAAGCTTTATGATAAACCGCCATTCGGCAATTACAGTTGAGGCCGCCAACCGTTACCAGTTGCGCGATGCACTGCCCAAAACAGAAACTCCACGTGTGGGCGATATTGTTTTTTACGAACACGGCTATGCCATGTTTTATTTCGAATATAGAAATAAGCCTTTTGTTATTGGGATGACTCCGCTCGGACTGGCATCGTTAACCTACGATTTTGGCCCTAAACGACTTGGTTTCGGTCGGGTTAGCTATTAAACAAATCAGTATACAGCTCCACACTTTAATGATGCAGAATAGTTGCCCGCATTTTCAGCAAAGAAAACAACATTAAAAAGGGCATTCTTCTCAGAACGCCCCGGCCATGCATAATCAATCAACTCAATTAAAAATATCGTGGAGAAGTTACCTCTTGCTTTTTAAACCGGAGTTCGTACGATACCATCACTTCGTGTGTACCGTTACTGTAATTTTGAATATTATTTGTAGAAAAATCGATGGCATATCCCAGGCGCAGTTTATCTTTAAAATGAAACTGGGCGATAACTCCAAACGATTCACCTGAGCGCCAGCTTCCCCCCAGCCAGAATTTTTCTTTAAACAAGAAGTTCCCCGTAAGATCCAGCTGCAAGGGAGCACCGGTTTCCGATGAAAATGAAGCCTTGGTAAGCGCTGTTGGCTTAAACTTTAAGTTTTCACCGAGATCAAAAACAGCTCCGGCTATTAAAAAATAATGGCGCATTTGAGCCTGAACCGAAAAATTCTGATAATCGTTCTCAAACGAACTGTTAACAATTCGGGGAATTGAAAATCCTACATAAGCCCTTTTACTGTATAAAAAAGCACCAACGCCAAAATTTGGTTTTAATTTTGAACTAATCTCTCCAACAAACGACGGATCATTAGCATCAATAATATTATGCGATTGCAAATTGTGCGAGTAATTTGTAAATCCCCCCTTAATCCCCAAACGTAAATTGGTCTTTTCTGAAAGTGGCACGAGGTAAGAATAATCGCCAAAAATATAAAGTCGCTTTACGTACCCTATTTTATCGTTTATCAGGTTTAATCCCAGTGCTACCTTTTCGTTTTTTAGTGGTGCCTGCACCGACATGGTATATGTTTCCGGTGCTCCGTCCCAGCCCGTCCACTGATGTCGGCCTAAAACCATAAAGCCAACCGACTCCCAGGTTCCGGCATAGGCCGGATTTATGGTTTGCGTATTAAACATGTACTGGGTGTACATGGGATCTTGTTGCGCCTTAACAACGCTGCTCACCAGCACTAAAATTAATCCTATACCTATTATAATATGTGTTTTCATTTTTTAAGCGTCCTTGTGTTGTATTTATCTTCTGTAAAAGCGTACTTACCTGTTACCAACACATATGCCAAAACGCTTACAACGCTCATTTAATGCACTTTAGCAAACCCCGTAAACACGCACAGCTTTCCACAAATGGGACACAAAAAACAATTTGCCCCGTTTTGGCCATCATTCCAAGCCTGAATCACTATGGATTAAAATAAATATCGTGGAACAAATTTTACTGATTTTGCTTTTATTTGATAAGTATTTGATGAAGCCCTGTGTACTTGACATTTTACTTTCTTATTTTTATAGAACGTATTTTACAATAAAAATAAACGTACTTTAATGACAACGAAAAGCAATAAATTCGGAACAGCACCGGTGTTTTTAACCGCCATCTCAACAATTCTGGGAGCCATTTTATTTTTACGTTTTGGCTATGCCGTCGGCACCCTGGGTTTTTGGGGAGTTATCCTTATTATTTTGCTGGGGCACCTGGTAACCATTCCAACAGCTTTGGCTATTTCAGAAATTGCTACCAATAAACGAGTTGAAGGAGGAGGCGAGTATTTTATCATCTCCCGCTCGTTTGGGTTAAACATTGGCGCCACCATTGGAATTGCGCTTTTCTTTTCGCAGGCTATAAGCGTTGCCTTTTATGTAATTGCCTTTACCGAGTCGTTTGAATTTTTCTTTAATTACCTGCTGGCCAAGTACGATTTTGTTTTGCCCCGACAGGTAATAAGCCTTCCGGTAATGGCGGCTTTATCGCTCCTCATCATAAAAAAAGGGGCCAACCTGGGGGTAAAAGCCTTGTATTTTGTGGTAGCTATTCTTTTTATTTCGCTGATTCTTTTCTTTTTAGGCTCTACTGAATATGCAGAAACTGCCAGTTCGCCACTTGCCAAAGAACAGTTCCGGAATTTCAAAAGTTTCTTTGTGGTTTTTGCCATTATTTTTCCGGCCTTTACAGGCATGACAGCCGGAGTGGGACTTTCCGGTGATCTAAAAAATCCTTCCAAATCAATCCCTTTGGGTACTGTTCTGGCTACCGTTTCCGGAATGATTATTTATGTTTTTATTGTGTACAAGCTAACCGCTTCCGCATCAATCGATGACCTTTTACAACACCAGCTTATTATGGGGAAAATTGCCGTATCCGGTTCAGTAATTGTACCGCTTGGCCTGGCAGCTTCCACGCTTTCGTCGGCATTAGGGTCGGTAATGGTGGCTCCGCGCACCCTTCAGGCGCTGGCATTAGACCGGGCTTTTCCTTCAAAACGGATAAACCGATGGATTTCGGCAGCCAACCCGAGCGACAACGAACCTAAAAATGCATCAATTATAACTGTTGCCATTGCTTTCATTTTTGTCGCCCTCGGCGATGTAAATGCAGTGGCATCAATCATTTCCATGTTTTTTATGGTTACCTACGGTGCTTTATGTCTTATTTCTTTCCTCAATCATTTTGGTGCTTCGCCATCCTACCGGCCTACTTTCCGTTCGCGCTGGTATCTTTCGCTGGTTGGCTTTCTTATTTCTATTTGGGTAATGTTTAAGATTAGTACTCCGTATGCTTTGCTCGCTGCCGGAACCATGACACTTATTTACCTGTATATCAACAATTATCATAAACAACGAAAAGATTTTGCCTCGTTATTTGCCAATTCCTTATTTCAACTGAACCGCAAATTACAGGTTTCCCTGCAAAAGCGTAAAAACCTTGTGCTTCATAAAGAGTGGCGCCCCAGTGCCATTTGTATCTCTAACAAAACAACACAGCACAACCGCGCGTTTCAATTGCTTAACTGGATTTCGTACAAATACGGATTTGGCACCTACCTGTATATGATTGAAGACTATTACTCGGCAAAAAACGCCGAACAGGCCAAACTCATGCTAAACCGCTTAATTGAGGAATCGGATTCGGAAGAAAACTATGTTTACATCGATACTATTATTTCTCCTTCGTACACCTCGGCCATTGCCCAGGCCATACAAATTCCGGGCATTGCAGGCATGGAAAACAATATGGTTATTTTTGAATACAACAAAGAAAAACCCGACAACCTGAGCAAAATAGTTGAAAACTTTGCGCTGGTAAACAGTGGCGATTTCGATATCTGCGTAATGGCATCGTCGATGAAAGAAATGAAAATAAAAAATGGTATCCATATCTGGATCAGTTCATTTGATACCGAAAATGCCAACCTGATGATTTTACTGAGTTTTATTTTGCTCGGCCATCCGGATTTAAAGAAAACCAGGATTGAAATTTTTGTTGCCTGCCACGAAAATGAAGTGGAAGAATCAAAACAGGTAATGAAGAAACTGGTGCTTTCAGGCCGTCTTCCCATATCCGAAAAAAACATTAAAATAATTCAACGTACGGATGAGGTCTCAACGAAATCAATTATCGCTCAAAAATCGGGCAATGCCGGATTAGTTTTGGTGGGCTTAAGAGAAGAAATGATTAAACATGAAAAAGAAAACATTTTTGCCGGTTACGACGAATTGGGGACCATACTTTTTGTGCACTCGAAAGACCAGAAAGCGATTGAGTAAAATAACATCAGGTGCTAAAAAAATATTTTGTACCTTCCCGTAGCAACTTGAGAGGCCAGCAATATGAGGGAAATTAACGACTTTATTACCGACCAAACCGGATTAAGTGCCGACACGCAGCATAAGATTGTGCTTTCGTTCCTCATCATCATATTTCTTTCGGTTATCCGTTTACTAATTTTACGAGTGGTATGGCGTCAAACCGACAATGTTAAAATCCGCTACCAATGGAAACGAACACTGTCGTTTGTAGTACCTTTTTCCAGCGTTGTATTAATTGGTGCGGTATGGATACAGGCATTTGAACAGTTCGGAACTTTCCTGGGCCTTTTTACGGCAGGTATTGCCATTGCACTGAAAGAACCTTTGACAAATCTGGCTGGCTGGTTTTTTATTCTGTTTCGTAAACCTTTCGCGGTTGGCGACCGGGTGCAGGTGGGGCCTCACACCGGAGATGTAATTGATATTCGCCTGTTCCAGTTTACTATTCTCGAAATTGGCAACTGGGTGGAAGCCGACCAAAGTACCGGAAGAATTATTCATATGCCAAACGGAAAAGTTTTTCTTGAACCACAAGCGAACTACAGCTCGGGGTTCGAGTATATCTGGAACGAAATTAAGGTGAATATTACTTTCGAGAGCAACTGGGAAAAAGCACAATCTTTATTGGAAACCATCATTTCTGAGTTTTCTGAAGACATTCATATAAAAGCCCAGAAAGAAATTCAGGAGGCCAGCAAAAATTACATGATTTATTATAAACACCTCACCCCTATTGTTTATACCAAGGTGATGGATTTTGGTGTAAACTTAACCATACGCTACCTTTGCAATCCACGTCAGCGAAGAGGCTCTGAAAATGTAATCTGGAAAAAGGTACTAACGGCTTTTAATCAACAAAACGATATTCAATTCGCCTATCCAACAACCCGCTTTTACCGCGCCAATGAAGCTTCCGAATCAGTTTAAATACCTCAGCCAGAAAAGTTGTTTATGAATTATACCCCATCCTTAATTAGTTGTTTGCAAAACTTTTCTTTAAGTAAGTTGTTTTTCTACGCATAAAAACCATTTAAGATTTTTAAACATTAAAATCCCATTATTTACAAAATAAGGAAGACAAAAAAGAGTTATTCATATCTATTACTCTAGATATGTAGATTTAAAAACAAAAATATGGGCAAACAATCGATGCTTCTAAAAGCTTTACTAAGCTTTATGCTAATCTTTATTATTGTGGGCATAAGCTTTGGCCAAAACTGGCAAACTAATTTTCAAGCGGCACAAAACAAGGCCAAAACCGACCATAAACCAATTGTACTGGTTTTCTCGGGGTCAGACTGGTGCGCACCTTGCATGAAACTGGAGCAGGAAATCTGGAATTCGGATACGTTTAAAAGCTATTCTGATGCTCATTTGGTTTTATATAAAGCCGATTTTCCGCGAAAGAAAAAGAACCAGCCCGACAACGAACAGCTGAAAAAAAATAAAGAACTGGCCGAAAAGTATAACTCCAAAGGATTTTTCCCGCTTGTGGTTGTTTTAGATGAAACCGGAAAAGTTCTTGGAGAAACCGGCTATAAAAAGATGACCGCCGATGCTTACATCAAACATCTTGAATCGTTTATAAAATGAAAGGGCTAAGCGTACTTTTACTTCTTGCTTTTTCGGTTTTTGGCCTTAGCGGCCAGCAAGCCCACAAGCGTACGCTAAAATTAATGGGCAGCCGTTTCGAGATAACTGTTGTTGCAACTAGCGAAGATGAAGCCAACCAATACATTGACGAAGCGATTGCTGAAATCAAACGTATCGAAAAACTAATTTCTTCATGGGATGCCGGTTCTGAAACTTCAGCCATTAACAAACAGGCAGGAATAAAACCGGTTAAAGTTTCTGCCGAGCTTTTTTCGTTAATCGAACGAAGCCTGCGCATTTCAGCACTTACTGATGGGGCATTTGATATTAGTTATGCCTCGATGGACCGTATTTGGAAATTTGATGGCACCATGACCGTTATGCCATCAGAAGCGGTAATTGCAGCTTCGGTAGCGAAAGTTGGTTATGCCAATATAAAACTCAACAAACAGGAATCAACCGTATTTTTAACCCAAAAGGGAATGAAATTAGGCTTTGGTGCCATTGGCAAAGGTTACGCTGCCGATAAAGCCAAAGAATTGTTAATAAACAGGGGGGTAATTGCCGGAATTATCAATGCATCAGGCGATATGAACACCTGGGGTACTCAACCCGATGGCAGTCACTGGAAAGTAGCCATTACCAACCCGCTGAACAAAAACAAGGCCTTTGCGCTTTTACCCATAAAGAATGGTGCCGTGGTAACATCGGGCGATTACGAGAAATTTGTATTTCTTAACAATACCAGGTATGCACACATTATCGATCCAAGAAGCGGTTATCCGGCAAAGGGAATAATTAGCGTTACTGTTTTTGCACCAAGCGCCGAACTGGCCGATGCTCTGGCTACCTCTGTTTTTGTTATGGGCATTAATGTGGGGCTCGACCGAATAAATCAATTACCAAAAACAGAATGCATTATTGTTGATGACCAAGGGAACATTCATCAATCAAAAAACATTGAAATAGAAACAGAAAAATAACAATGAAGAAAAAAATCATGCTACTTGCAGGGCTGGCTTTTATCATACTCAGCTCGTGCACAATACTTAAGGAGTACGAAAAAGTTAATATCAACGATCCGGATATGGCACTGGCCGACCGTAAAATCGATAAGTTTCAAACCACTTTTCAATCATACAGAGAGGCCGCTTCGGGTGCCAATGGAGGAAAAACCGGAGGTGGTTGTGGCTGTAATTAAGCAATTATTTTACTATGAAAATTATACTCATATTACTACTTACCGCCGCGGTATTTGTACTACATGCACAGGAAAATGAAAGCGGTGAATACAAAAAACGGGTACTTGAAAATACCGAAATAGATATTCTGTTTAATTATTATGAACAAGACGGAGAGAATGCCGCGGTTACAGGGGGGATAGGCACCGAAGAGCTTACTGATATTTCGCCAACCCTTATTGTTGCCATTCCGTTAAACGACGATGACGTACTGACCATAAACGCTAATATTTCAGCATACACCTCTGCCTCATCAAGCAATATTAATCCCTTTGATGGTGCCCAACCAGCCGACCCTTTTGTTGCCAGCAGCGGCGCCTCAAAATCAGACACCTGGGTTAATCTTATCGGCAGTTACAGCCACAGTTCCGACGACCGCAACCGCATCTGGACAAGCAACGTTTCGGTGGCAGCTGAATACGATTATTTCTCGCTGGGATTGGGTGGAAGCCATACCTGGTTATTTAACGAAAAGAATACGGAATTATCGCTGAATGCCAATATATATTTCGATTCGTGGAGCCTGATTTATCCGGTTGAACTGCGCCCGCAAGGCAACGACGAACCAGATGAAGACGATTACTTGCTGGATGACGAAGATGACTTTTACGGAAATGCATTTGGAACTTTGGTTCCCGGCTATGATCCTTCGTTTACAGAACATCCCGACAAAGGAAGAAATTCCTATTCGATCGGTCTTGGTTTTTCACAGATTCTTTCGAGCAAGCTGATTGGCTACCTGTCTGCCGACTTTATTTTACAGGACGGGTTGCTTTCAACACCCTACCACCGGGTATATTTTAGCGATAAAGAGGATTACTTTTTTCAGAATTTCCATTTGGCCGATGATGTGGAACGCTTGCCCGATTCGCGTTTTAAAATAGCGCTGGGCGGACGCCTGAATTACTTTATTAACCATAGAGTAAGCCTGCGAACCTATTACCGCTTTTATACTGATGACTGGGGAATTGCTTCGCATACAGCCAGTATTGAAGTACCGGTAAAAATTACCGATAAATTTACCCTTTACCCCTCGTACCGATATTACATGCAAACAGCTGCCGACTATTTTGCTCCTTACAACCAGCATTTATCATCCAGCGAGTTTTACTCCTCCGATTATGACCTGTCCGAATTTTCGGCCAACAATTTTGGCTTTGGCATAAGCTACACCGATGTTTTTACCAAAACGAAGCTTGGAAAATTTGGATTAAAAAGCATTGATTTTAAATACAATAAGTACGATCGCGACACAAAGTTTAGTGCATCAATGTTTTCGTTTGGAGTAAAGTTTATTATTGATTCAGCAATTTAAACAGTTGAATAACAACTTTTAACAGTAAACGAGTTTTTCAGGCCTGTTGTAATCTGTCGGGCCAGATATTGGGCAATTCACCACTAAATCCCATTTCCGGCAAGTTGTTAATCTGTGCCATTTCCTCCTCAGAGAGTTCGAAATCGAAAAAGTCAATATTTTCGTCGATTCTATTTTTTGTGTTTGATTTAGGAAGAACAACTACCTGGTGTTGAACAATCCAGCGTAGACAAACTTTAGCTATGGATTGCTTATATTTTTTTGCAATTTGCTGTAACAGTTCATTATCAAACACCCGCCCACGTGCCAAAGGCGACCAGGCTTCAATCACAATTTTATAGGCCTGGCAAAACTTTACCAGTTCGGGTTGCCAGTACCCGGGATGAAACTCAATTTGATTAACAGCAGGAATTACCCGGGCTGTTTTAAACAAAGCTTCAAGATGCTCTTGCCAGAAATTGCTCACGCCTATCGATTTTATCTTACCTTCGGCCTGTAATTCTTCAAGCGCGCGCCAGGTGTCGGCATTGGTTTGTTTCCAGTTATTGTAGTTTTTAGCATTAGCGGGCCAATGCACCAGGTAAAGGTCAATATAATCAACATTTAGCCTTTCTAAGGACTTATGAAACTCCTTTTTGGCTGATTTATACCCCAAACAATCGCGCCAAAGTTTAGATGTCAGGACAATTTCTTCGCGCGGAATTCCACTGGCTTTTATGCCTTTCCCAACCGCCTCTTCATTTTTATATACAGCAGCCGTATCAATTAAGCGGTAGCCTTTTCTCAGAGCATATTCAACCGCATTTGCACCTTCCTGTTCTGTTGATTTGTACGTTCCCAAACCAACTACGGGTAGGTAGTTACCATCGTTTAAAAGTAGTTTCATGGTTTTATTGTTGTTCATTTAGTTTTTATCGCCTTTGTTTTGAGGGAATTTTTCAGCAGTTATTTCTGAGAACTCCGCGAAATAATCATACGCAATTTTTTAGATGAGCAAATAAAATGAGCCGTAGAACATTGTTATTTTTCGCTTATTACCCCAATAGCCAAAGTTCACATATAGCTTATTTTTTGTTGCTTAAAATTAGCATAATATCGACAGAAGAAAAAAGGAACTCCCTTAAAGTTCATCAAAAAGCGTAATCTGTATTTCAGGAAACTGCTGTTCAAGTTCTTTTCGTAATCCCACAATATGAGCTGCTCCAACAAACAGAATGCTTTTACTAAAATTGTTTTGAATGATTTGAGTGCCCAGGTTATTGGCATATCGTTGATTGCGCTGATCAAAATAATTTACTGCAGCAGCACAATCACATATCGTTTGATTGGTGTAACGTAAAGCACTCAAACTATCAAGCAATTGAAGATGTTTGGGTTTGTTATTTACAATTCCGTACCGGCCAGCAATCGAGGGAAAAATTTCACGTAAAACCAGTTTTCGTATTATACGTTTTTCGCGTCTGGCATAGGCAGTTCCTTGTATGGAATCGTCGCAGGCGTTCCAATGTCGATGAAATTCGCCATTTGTTTGCTGATCGTCGGCTGCATAAACTTTTTTATGCTGAAGTTCAAGTGCCAGTTTTCGGGTTAATTCGTAATTTTCGTTTCGCTTTGATTTTTTATGTCCATCCGGGTAATAGCTATCAAGGTATTGGTAATAATAATAATTAGCTTCATCGCGCAAATACGCAAAAGATAAGAGCAAGCTGTCGTAGTCTGGCTTTTTTAACTGATGAAAGGGCAAAGCCAACAACGAATCAAAATGTTCAGGCTTAAAATTATAAGTGCTTTTAATTTTATTGCTGTATTTAAAAAATGCTTGAGATGATTTACTGTAGCCATTTTTCAAATAATCCCAGCTTAACGAATCATCGGGCATCGAATACTCCACAAAAATGGCCTCTGGCCGATACGCTAAAGATTTTTTATACAAAGGGTGATAGCTGTTTTTCACAATTCCCGAAACCTGATGCATGGTTCCCACCAAAACCAATTCGTGCTTTTTGGGTTGAGAAATAATGGATGAAAAAGTGAAGAAAAAGATTAGAAACAGTCCTGAATACTTCATTAATATTGTTTATTAGATTAACGTTTCAGATTTTAATACTAGCAAAAACGTTTAACAATAAAAATTGTTGAAGGACTTTCTTGATTTGCAAAATTTATTTAAAACAATGCCGAGAAACTACTCTTTACGCTCCTTGTTGTTAAGCGTATACACCTCATCAACATACCTTAATGCACACATCAAATACACACCTCGCTCGAACTGACGCAGGACATGGCTTTCAAACTCCATGATATCATCAATATAATAGGCATTAAAAACAGCTTTCATTTCTTCGTGTACAGCCAGTTTAAATAATAAATCATTCTTTTCGCGCTTAAAATCTTCGCGTAGGTGTTCTTCTAACTCCTTATGATAATCTGCCGGAAATTGAGGCAATAATTTACTTCGTCGTTTCGCTTGCCTATTTTCAAGATCGCTTATTGTGTCAACCGGATTTAAATCGGGCATAGGTCCGCCGTTAACATTGTATGAACAACAGAAATTATATTCTTCCCAGATTTCGCGAATATACTTTTTTGCAATAGAAGTAAGCATGGGGGTAAATTTTAATTTGTTTGCTGCCATTTTTGGCAGAAAGGAAAAGACTACCTGGTTTAATGCACTCGGAAACTGTGCGCTAAAGCCTTTGTAGAGTTCTTTGTAATGAGCTTCCAGCGCTTCTTGTTGTCGAATCAGGTTTTCAAAATCTTCGAGTCCCATGCCATTTTTTCTAAAAGGTAGGGCAGAAAAAAGAAAAATCAAAACTTTCGTTCCAGAACAAATACACCACAAACATCTTCACTATCGAAAGTTGAACCAACAATTTGGTTTTCAGAAATACGGTGTACCTCGAAAGTATTGGGCAGGTAGCTGATTTCGCGGCCATTTTGAATGGCTTTTACCTCCATGCTTTCCAACAGCAGTTTTCCCTCATCAAAAGTTCCTTTAACCTTTTCGGTAACCGTAATCTTGTAATTATTTTCAACCTCTTCGGTAAAAACAAACAGCCCGCTTACTTCCTCTCCATTTTGAATAAGTTCTACTTCACCTTCCGATTTTCCATAAGCAAAGTCTTCTTTATATTTCCAGTGCCCGCTAATATCCATAGTGATAATTTTGGGGCAAACTTAACGAAAAAACCTTTTTACAGGCCCGCCGGTTTTCTAACTATTGATGAAATTTATACCCTACTGAAAACATAAATGTGCGGTTGCGGGCAACCATGTCATAATCAGATTGTGGAGAGATGTTATTTAGTCCGAAGTGGCTGGAAAATTCAAAAATTAGTGAATTAATTTCTACTCCGCCACCAACAGCCATACCAAAACCAAGTCGCTTAAGGTCGTCTTCGTCACCCGAACCCCATTCAATGTCCCACTCTTCATCGTAAGTCTCTGATCCTCCTTTTTCTTCAACTTTTGTTTTACCACTCAAACCAATTCCAACATAGGGTCCTAACATTCCGTAAATCCGTGCATTACCAACATCGGCATACAACTTGCCCATTAACGGAATATCAAGATAATAGAGATTAACTTTAGCATTCGAGCTATACGAAATGCCCTCGTAGGTTTCTGTTTCATCCATTTTTATTCCTTTCGTAGTTAGTAACAAGGCGGTTTCAAAACCGGCACCTTCACTTATTTCCCATTCAAGAGTTGGCCCGAAATGGAAACCGGATTTCATTCCAAATTCATCACTTACCGATTCACCGTCTTCTTTTAACAACAAATCAGATAAAGTATATCCGCCTTTAAGTCCAAAGGTTTGAGCCAGCAAACCCGCCGAAATATGGAGAAAAATAACCACAAGTAGTACGCTGATTAGTGATTTCATAATTTTTGATTTTTGGTTTATAGTATGCTATACGACAAGAAACCTATTTAGTTGTTTCTTTGCTTAAACAAGCTTTTCCGTAGCCCCAAAACCCATGCTCAACGCTTTTCAGGTTCTGTTTTATCATTATTAGTAAGGTGAATAGCTTATTAAAATCACAACATTTTGGGATTTCACACCTGAAGAGGGCTGGTTATTTTTGCCACAAGAAATTGAAACATTTTTAATCCAAAAATCATGAAAACAAGTTTACTCATTTTAATGTTGTTAAGTGTTGCTTTTACCACTTTTGCACAAGATTCCGAATTAACGGATAATCAATACAATAATTCTGCCGACAACTTATTGGGGAAAGACTCAAAACTACTTGTTGGTGGCTATGGCGAAGTTCATTTTAATCAATCACTGTCCGGAGAGAGTTATAATAACGGAAAGTTAGACGTACACCGCATAGTAATGCTGCTGGGTTACAATTTCAACGAAAAGACTCAATTTATTACTGAAATTGAGTATGAACATGTAAAAGAAGTATATGTGGAGCAGGCTTTCCTGCAATACAAACTGAATAATGCCATTAGTTTTAGGGGTGGTTTAATGTTGGTTCCAATGGGAATTATTAACGAATATCATGAACCCACAACCTTTAACGGTGTTGAAAGGCCGCTGATTGACAACACCATTGCGCCCACAACATGGCGCGAGATTGGTTTTGGAATAACGGGTACAATTCTTCCGGTATCGCTGAAATACCAGGCTTACCTGATGAATGGTTTTAACGGCTACGATGGTTCGGGTAAATTAAATGGCGCAAAAGGGCTGCGCAGTGGCCGCCAAAAAGGGGCAGAGTCATACATCAGTTCGCCCAATTTTGCAGGAAAAGTTGAATACTATGGCATACGTGGGCTAAACCTTGGGTTCTCGGCCTATCTCGGAAAAACACAGAGTACATTATACGATGGAATTGGTAAAGATGATGACGCAGCAATAGCTGTTGCCGATTCTTCGGTTGTGGGCATTGCCATGCTTGGCCTCGATGCCCGATATGCCATAAAAGGACTTCAGCTGCGGGGGCAACTCTATTATGCCAACTTATCAAACACTAACGAATACAACCAATTTACTGCCGGCACCAGCGGCACTTTGAATGATTTGGGTAGCGCAATGCTTGGCTATTATGCTGAAGCGGCCTATAATGTTTTCCGTTCGGTTGAAACCGAGCTGCAACTTATTCCCTTTATTCGTTACGAAGTACTGAACACCCACAGTTCGGTAGAAAATAATATTGTAAAAAACCTGGCCTACGATAAAACAGCAATAACAACCGGACTTACACTGGCATTAACCAAAGGTGCAGTGGTAAAAACCGATATTCAATTTGTAAAAAATGCTGCCACCGACAAATATGCCAAAACCTTTAATGCGGGTGTTGGAGTAATGTTTTAAACCGTTTATAATGAGTAGTAAATCAGTAATTGTATTTATAATTTTTGTAGTAAATGCCTTTTTGGGCATGGCTCAAACGGAAATTAATTATTCGCCCAAAGCACTTGAAAAAGTGTTACAAAAACAAGGCTTAACAGATTTTAAGGCGATAAAAGAACTTACTGTGCCAAATAATCAGGTATTAACAACTGGTATTAACGGTAAATACTTTCTGATTACTGAAAACAATAAAATCGCTTACATTTATATAGGACGGGTAAATAGCTGCCGGGGCGGAGGCTGCAAAGCACAGCCGGTATTTATGGAGAATCGTGAGTCGGAATATTTTGATTATTTTATTCTGTTCAATAAAGATAAAACGGTTCTCGAAATAAAAGTCTTTAATTACCAGGCCACGCATGGGCACGAAATTACAGCAAAAGGCTGGCTAAAGCAGTTTGTTGGCTACAACGGAACAAAACAGCTAAAAGTGGATAAAAACATTGATGCCATCTCCGGAGCAACAATTTCGGTTTATGCCATTACTGCTGATGTTGAAAATAAAACAGCCTTACTTAAGGAAGTAATGCAATAATCAGTGAAATTCAGATATTAACGTTTAAAGCTCCGGCAGGGATAGCCATCACCCTCCGGAGCTTTTCTGGTTTTAAAATTCTGATAAAAAAACAAGGATATTTACCAAAGACGAATCAGCAAAAAAAACACGATAAAGAACACAAGTTTGATTAAATTTAGGTGTCAAAAACAATAAACGCCTTTATTTATGAAATTTATAAAACTCACCATTGCGGCAATTATCGTGCTTTTGGTATTACCATCTGGCTACCTTATTTATCAGAGAAACTTGTCAAGCAGCACCAACCATTGGTTTTCAGCATCGGGTAATTGCGAATTGTGCCACGGAACAAGCGATGTTGCCTCGCGCGATGCACAAGGAAACGATGTTTCGCCCATTACCCACTGGCGAAGCACCATGCTGGCCAACTCGTCGAACGACCCGTTTTGGAGAGCAAAAGTAAAACACGAGGGGCTTGTTAATCCGGAGCATAAAGAGGCGCTGGAAAATGTTTGTACCCGATGCCATGCACCAATGGGCATGATAAATGCCTTGTTAAATAATGCTGCAGCTTATACTTTTGCCGATTTACAAAACGACGAAATGGGACAAGATGGCATCTCCTGTACGCTGTGTCATCAGATAAACGGTTTTCAGGCGGGTGAATTTTCAGGGGTGTTTAACCTTAATGAGGCAAAAGAAATCTACGGCCCATTTACAAGTCCAATTACGCAACAAATGTTTTCAAATACTGGCTATACTCCTGTTCATAACACCATAATTAACGAGTCACGATTGTGTGGTTCGTGCCATACACTAATAACCAATTCGGTTGACGATGACGGAAATTTTACCGGCCATACATTTGTTGAGCAAGCTCTTTACCACGAGTGGGAAAACTCGGTTTACAAGCAGCAAAACAAATCGTGCCAGCTGTGCCACATTCCTCGTATTGATGAAGGGGTACAAATTAGCAGCCGTCCCAATTTTGCAGCTAAACGCGAGCCCTTTGGAGTACATAGCCTGACCGGAGGAAACAGCTTTATGCTTGGTTTATTAAAACAAAATCACGAAGAGATGAACCTTGCGGCCGGAGAAGAAAACCTTACTGCTTCAATAAAACGAACTGAGGAGCTGCTGACACAAAATACCATAACAATTAGCCTCCAGGAAGAAAAGCGCACCTCCGACTCTGTTTACTTTGCTGTTCATTTAAGAAATAAGGCAGGCCATAAGTTTCCTACCGGATTTCCAAGCCGAAGAGCTTATCTCGAATTTATCGTAAGCAACAACCAGGATACCCTTTTTCATTCAGGTGCTGAAAACGCAACTGGATTAAACCACATTACCGACGGTAAGTACGAAAAGCATTACAATACCATTTCAAAACAAGACCAGGTTCAGATTTATGAATTTGTGATGGGTGACACCGAAGGAGAAGTTACCACTATTCTTGAACGCGCCTATGAACCATTAAAAGATAACCGAATTCCGCCCGAAGGGTTTAGTGTTACACATAGCAATTATGATACCGTTAGAATAGTTGGAAATGCTGTTTTTGACCCGGATTACAGCAATGGATTAGGTTCTGAACAACTTATTTATGCTTTACCGCTTTCGCTATTAAATGGCCTAACAAAAATAGGGGTAAAGATGCATTACGAAACAGTACCCGAAAGTTGGGTGCAGGATTTATTCAGCCACTCCGAAAATGATGAAAACATTGGACAGTTTAAAATGATGTATGAACAACTTGAGCATAAATCGATAGTAATTGCACGCGATTCTCTCGAGATGTTGTTTACAGGCCTGAACCAGGACAAATCCACCCCTGTTATCATTTACCCTAACCCAAGTGCCGGTACTATTCAACTAAAAGGCATTAACAAAACCTATAGGTACACCGTATATTCGCAGAATGGAAAATACCTAAAAGGAGGAACCATCAATGCTGATGTTGAGCTCAACTTAGATTTACCGGGTGGATATTACTTCCTCCATTTGGAGTCAGGTAATCAACAACACGTAAATCAGCTAATTATAAAATCGTAGAACATTTTATCGAAAAGAATACAACAAAAAGCCGGCACTGAAAATTCAATGCCGGCTTTTTGCTCGCTGCCGAAAATGCTATTTTTTTAGCGAATGCAGGCCACACTCTTTGCCTGAGCCCTGCTCCCACCACCAGCGTCCTGCGCGAAAATCTTCGCCCGGTTGAATGGCGCGTGTGCAAGGCTGGCAGCCAATACTAACAAAACCTTTATCGTGTAACACATTGTACGGCACATTGTATTTTTTTACCCAGTCGATAGTTTCTTCCAGGCTCCATTCCATCAGCGGATTGAATTTCACGATCTTGTTACCTTCATCAAATTCAAAAAATTTCATTTCGCTGCGGTTTTCCGACTGCGAAGCACGTAATCCGGTAATCCAGATTTCGTTTCCTTTTAAAGCACGTTTTAATGGAATTACCTTGCGGATGTAACAACACTCTTTTCGGTTTTCAAGCGATTCGTAAAAACTAAACGGCCCCTTTTCATCCAACAGGTTTTCTACTTCGTTGGTTGGCGGGAAATAAGCTTTTATGGGCTTTTTATATTTTTCGAGCGTGCTGCGGTATACTTTATAGGTTTCAGGAAAAAGTCGGCCGGTATCTAAAGTAACAACTTTTACAGGCAGGTCGTTTTTAAAAATAATATCAGTTATCACCTGGTCTTCGTAACCAAAACTGGTAGTAAAAACCACTTTCCCGGGATGCTCTTCCACCAGGAATTGTAATTTTTCAACAATCGATTTTTCTTTCAGTAGAGTATTGTACTTGTTTGTTAGTTCTTGCATATTCCTATAATTATTTTTTACCATTAAGTTCTGCCTCATTCACGCACACACCTCTTTAGTCCTTTATCCTTTGCTCTTTTTACTCCACATACAAAACCAACCCCTTCAAATATTCGCTTTCGGGGTGGTAAATATTTACCGGATGATCAACCGGTTGGCTCATTTGGTGTAATATCCGCACATTTCGTCCTGAAATTGCAGCTGCAGAAAATACCGCTTCTCTGAATTTTTCTTTTGACACCACCTGCGAACACGAAAAGGTAAACAAAATGCCACCTTTACGAATCTGTTCGAAAGCACGGGTATTTATTCGCTTGTATCCTTTTAATGCCTGTGGCAGGGTATTCCGGTGCTTGGCAAATGCCGGCGGATCCAGAATTATCAGGTCGTATTTGTCCTGAATATCTTTCAGGTATTCGAAACCATCAATTACCGTTGATTTATGGCGTTTGTCGTTCGGAAAATTAAGCTCAACATTTTCATCTGTCAGGTCGATAGCCTTAGCCGATGCATCAACCGAATGTACCGATTTGGCACCACCCTGCATGGCGTAAAACGAAAATCCTCCGGTGTAACAAAACATGTTCAGCACATCGCGGTTTTTCGAGTAGTCTTGCACCAGTTTCCGATTTTCACGCTGGTCAACAAAAAATCCGGTTTTTTGTCCGCGCTCCCAGTCTACTTTAAAACGTAAACCATACTCCAGCACTTCATTTTCTGAATCCGACCCAAAAAGATAACCGTCTTCTGATTTTACTTCGGCTTTAAACGGTAATGTCTTTTCGCTTTTATTGTAAACGGCCTTAAGCTTATCGCCCAGCACTTCCTGCAAAGCTTTTACCAGCTCTTCGCGAATAAGATACATACCAATGGAATGCATTTGCATGACCGCCGTTCCGTTATAAAAATCGATAATCAGGCCGGGCATGCCATCGCCTTCGGCATGTACGAGGCGAAAAACATTGGTTTCGGTATTGTTTTCAAAACCTAAGTTCATTCGTAGGTTCCAGGCTCGTTCTATTTTGCTTTTCCAGAAATCGTAATCAGGCACAACCTCATCAAAGGATACAATTCGCACTGCTATCGATCCTACCTGGTAGTGTCCGATTCCCAAAAACTGGTCTTTATTTGAATACACTTTTACCAAATCACCTTCGGCAGGGGTGCCATACATTTTTTTTATTGCTCCGGAAAACACCCAGGGATGAAAACGCAGTAATGACTGGTCTTTACCCGATTTCAAAACCACTTTGACAAACTCTTTTGTCATGCTTAATTTTTTGAAAAGTTCTTGAAAATTTCCAATGCAGCCCACGCATCGGTAGCCGCATAATATTGTTGTGCTTCTGTTAATTCATCAGCCTCCCAGTTGGTAAGCTGCTGTCCTTTCGATATACGAAACCCACAGGCAATGGCTGTTAATTTTTTCAGGCTAAAATTCTGAATTCCCATTTCTTTAGCTTCGTCCTGCAGTTCTACAAAGCCACCGGGTTTAAAAGCAACAAATTCCTGCAATCCTTTAATATCGTCGCGAATAGCCACACCCGGTTTAATCACCTTATCATCGGCCAATAGCTCCACAATTTCGCGTGGCAATCCAATGCGGTTAATCCGAAATAAAAAGGCCTTGTTCTTTGTCGACAATTGCAGTAATGCCACTTTGTTTACCACCCCTTTTTTAAATGAAGGTTTGGTCTCCGTATCAAAACCAATGGTACTTTCTCTACTTAGCTCCTCAATCGCGTATTTTACTTTCCGCAACGAATCTACCAATACAATTTGCCCTTCAAAACGTTTTAAAGGCAGGTCGGTTAATTCTTCGTTTGATATTCTTTCTCTAAACATTTATTCCTCCTCTTCGTCAGTTCCCCAGAATTTATCCAGCCACTGCGGATTACCGGTTCCCGGAACTACGTCCTCGTTATTATTTTGTACCGAAAAATCGGCGTCGCTATAAACCAACATATGCACGGCGCGTAAAACGTTAACCAGCTGTTGCCCCCAGAATTCCTCAAAATGCAGCTTACATTCTGCAAGTGTATCATTCATTACCTCTTCGTTGCCAATGCTGTAATTGGTAATACAGTCCTTTAAATCCTGGTAAATATCCAGCAGATTTTCTGAGATACTTGCCCGTACGGTTTCTTCGCCAAATTGAATATTCGGATCAAAAACTTCGTAAAATCCATCATGTTCACCAAGTACCTGCATCCATTTTTGGTGCAACATATTATAATCAAGTTCGCTAACAAATTTCTCCAGTTCGTCTTCCATTACCGTTTCAATTTTGGGTAAAACCGATGCTTTTAAATAAAGCAAGGGAAGCATTTTCTGAAGTTTGCCCAAATTCTCTTCGGCACTAAGATGCGCTACATTCTCGATGGTAGAACAGTACTCGTTGGCTACTGTTACAAATTCGACCACATTTTTTGAATATACGACCTGATCCATTCTTAATTATAAATTGCCCGTTAAAAAACTGCTGCAAAAGTAGTAAAGTTTTTTAAGAGAGCAGGGTAATGGAAAAAGTTGGTTGACAGGAAAAATTGGATTCGATAAGGAGGAGTAATTAAAACTATGGCCTTGCGGTAGTTTTTTTAAGCACAACAAAAAATTATCAACACCGTTTTCTGAAGTTTTAAAGCTCTTTAATCATTCCATTCCAGCAGGTTATCTACCCGATAGATTATTTTTTTGTTATCAAGAAGCCATTTAATTACTTCGCGCATTTTTTGCTGGTCGCCTTTTAATTTAAATAACAAACTCTCATACGAACATGGCTTTTCAATCAGCTTTTTTACCCGTTTGCTTATGGTTTCAAATTCGTAATCGCTTAAAGCAAGCGTATTTTTTGCTTTGCAAATATCGCAGGTTCCACAAGCCGGAGCGTCCGTTTCGCCAAAGTAATTCAATAATATCTGGCTTCGGCATGTTGCCGAATCGGTAGCATAATGAATAACCGCCTCAATCTTTTCTATGTAATCTTTTTTACGCAGGTCGTAATTCTCTTTCGAAATCTTTAAGCGATCAACAGGCACACGCTCTTTGGTAAAATAAATAAAAGGGGTCTGGCTCCTTGGCACATAATCAATTACTTTCGACTGGCGTAGGTGTTTCAGGTAGTTATAAACCTGGTCGCCATCAAGCCCTGTACGTTTCGATAGCAGTTCTTCATCAATCGCCACGTAACCGCTAAACAATCCGGTATACGAGCGCAATAATAATTTTATAAAATCGTCGAGTTTGGCATTGGCCACCTGAAATTTGTACAGCTCGTCGCGCGATATTGGGAAATACACCCGCGAAGGGCTATCCACCTGCTCGGTAAATTCGAGATAGGCCTGCCGCTGTAATATTTTTAAACTATTGTAAACCATGGCCTGCTGAAACTTATAAGCCTGTGCAAACCCCTGAAGGCTAAACTCGTGCACCATTCCTTTTCCGTGGCCAACCGCCACCTGAAAATAGTTACAAAGCGAATCGTATATACGTTTTATATTATCAATATCGGGGAACGATACAGTAATATGTTTTTTGAGTTTGGTGGTATCGGCATTATTGTATAAAAGTACCGCAGCTGATTTCTTTCCATCGCGCCCTGCCCTGCCTGCCTCCTGGTAATAGGCTTCAAGCGAATCGGGCGAATCAATATGAATAACAAAACGAACGTTCGGTTTGTCAATCCCCATTCCAAACGCATTGGTAGCCACAATTACCCTTGTTCTTCCGTTCAGCCAATCGTCTTGCCGTGCGCTACGTATGGCATTGCTTAAACCGGCATGATAATAGTTGGCCGAGACACCATTCTTCCGCAATTCGATGGCTACTTCGCGGGTTGCTTTTCGGTTGCGAACATATACAACACCCGAGCCTTTCACTTTTTGCAGGGTATCAAGCAGGTAACCGGTTTTGTTTTCGACGTGGCGCACCAGGTAACTCAAATTTTCGCGCTGAAACGAGATTTTTAACAAATTCTTCTCTTTGAAGCCCAGTTTATCCTGTATGTCGTCGGCCACTTTTGGCGTTGCCGTTGCTGTTAAAGCCAATACTTTTACAGTTGGCAAAAGTTTGCGTACCTCAACAATATTTAAATAGCTGGGCCGAAAATCGTATCCCCACTGCGAAATACAATGTGCCTCATCAACCGTTAACAGGTTGACGTTCATTTGCTCCAAGCGCTCCAGAAAACGTTGCGAATTCAGTCGTTCCGGAGAAACGTATAAAAACTTATAATTCCCCCAAACGGCATTATCAAGGGTAAGTTTTATTTCGCGTGCCGACATGCCGCTATGCACTGCCAATGCTTTTATTCCTTTCCTGTTCAGGTTTTCTACCTGGTCCTTCATTAAGGCAATTAAAGGAGTAACCACCACACAAATACCTTCGTGCGCCAAAGAATAAATCTGAAAAGTTATGGATTTTCCTCCTCCCGTTGGCATCAGTCCAAGCGTATCCTTTCCGGAGGCAACAGCTTCAATAATTTCAAGCTGCAGCGGCCGGAATTCGGGGTAGCCCCAATAGCGGGTAAGTATCTGCCTGAAGTCTTCCATTAATACAAATTAAGAAATCATTTTAAGCTTTAACAATTTTTATCCTTCAAAACTGGGTATGCCTTAAATAATTCGGCTCTGGTCCACTATTTTTTTGTAGTTTTGCGCTTTAATAAAAACATAAAAATAGTTAGGCATGTCGTTTCTAGAAGACAAAATTCAATTTGAAGGTTTAACCTTCGATGATGTTCTTTTAATTCCCTCATATTCAGAACTGTTACCCCGAGAAGTCGATCTTTCTTCAAGATTTACCAGAAACATTGTAATTAATACCCCGATTTTATCGGCAGCGATGGATACTGTTACCGAACATAAAATGGCCATCGCCATTGCACGCGAGGGAGGTATTGGTGTTATTCATAAAAACATGGGTATTGAAGAACAAGCCCACCAGGTAACAACCGTAAAACGTGCCGAAAATGGTATGATCTACGACCCGATTACCATTACCCCTGAGAAAAAAGTTATTGATGCCCTTCAGTTTATGGCCAAATATAAAATTGGAGGTATTCCTGTAGTTGACGGACACGGGCACCTGGTTGGCATTGTTACCAACCGCGATTTGCGTTTCGAACGCAACATGGAACGCCCAATTTCAGAAGTAATGACCAGCGAGAACCTGGTTTCGACGACTGAATCTACCGACCTTGAAAAAGCCGCAGAAATTCTTCAGGAATATAAAATAGAAAAACTGCCGGTTGTTGATAAACACAATAAACTTATCGGGCTGGTAACCTACAAAGACATTACAAAAGCAAAAGATAAGCCACTGGCCTGTAAAGATGAAAAAGGCCGTTTACGTGTAGCAGCAGGTATTGGCATTGCCGGCGACACAATGGATCGGGTTGACGAACTGGTTAGGGCACAGGTTGATGCCTTGGTTATTGATACCGCCCACGGGCATACCAAAGGAGTGGTTGACATGCTAAAGCGGGTAAAAGCAAAATACCCAGAAAAAGACGTGGTGGCTGGTAACATTGCCACTGCCGAAGCTGCAAAATTATTGGTTGCCGCAGGTGCCGATGCCGTAAAAGTTGGAATTGGCCCAGGATCAATTTGTACAACCAGGGTGATTGCAGGCGTTGGAGTTCCACAACTTTCAGCCATTTACAATGTATCAAAAGCCATTAAAGGCGCTGGTGTACCGGTTATTGGCGATGGTGGTATTCGCTATTCGGGCGATATTGTTAAAGGACTTGCTGCCGGAGCCGACTCAATGATGGCAGGAGGTTTGTTTGCCGGTGTTGAAGAATCGCCAGGCGAAACCATTCTATACCAGGGCCGTAAATTTAAGGCTTACCGCGGAATGGGGTCGGTTGAGGCCATGCAAAAAGGTTCGAAAGACCGCTATTTCCAGGATATGGAAGAAGACATTAAAAAACTGGTTCCGGAAGGAATTGCTGCACGTGTACCATATAAAGGATCGTTGTACGAAGTATTGTACCAGCTTATTGGAGGCTTGCGCGCAGGAATGGGATACTGCGGAGCACAAAATATCAAAATTTTGCAGGAAGCAAGGTTTACCCGTATTTCCAATGCCGGGGTGCAGGAAAGTCACCCACACGATGTAAGCATTACCCGTGAAGCACCAAACTACAGCAGCCGCCAATAAATGCAGGCTGCTTTGCCAAAACAAAATAAATACACGGAAACGGGACATTATTAACGTTCAAAATTTTTAAACGTAAGTGTAAAATGAACAGGATTTTCTTTTCGTTGATTGTTATTGTTGTCTTATCTTTTCAGGCATTGGCCCAGCAATCGGAAATACTTTTAACAGTTGGCCATCAAGAAATTAGTAAAGATGAGTTCGAGCACATTTACAAAAAAAACAACAGTAACCTGTATGCAGAAAGTGATAAGAAATCGCCCGAAGAGTACATGGAATTGTTTATTAATTTTAAACTTAAAGTTGTTGAAGCCGAAACGCTGAAAATGGATACCAGCCAGACCTTTATAACAGAGCTGGCCGGTTATCGGAAAGAAATTGCCGCACCTTATTTAACCGATATTAATTTTAACGAACAGCAGGTAAAAGAGCTTTATCGTCGAATGACGCACGAAGTACATGCCAGCCATATCCTATTGAAGTTAGATAACAATGCTCCGGCAGGAACCAAACAAGAAGTGCTCGGTAAAATTAACAAAATACGCAATGAAATTCTGGCCGGAAAATCATTTGAAGACGCAGCTGTTGAATATTCGGAAGACCCCTCGGCAAAAACCAATAAAGGAGATTTGGGCTATTTTTCGGCATTTACCATGGTTACGCCTTTTGAGGACGCAGCTTTTACTACTAAGGTTGGAGAAGTAAGTGAGCCGGTAAAAACTGATTTTGGCTATCATTTACTGAAAGTAAACGACATCCGCACCAATAAAGGCGAAATACAGGTGGCACATATTATGAAAAATACACCTAAAAATGCTACCAAAGAGGAAATTGCTCAAGCCAAAGCAGCCATTGATTCGATTTATCAACTGTTGCTTAATGGTGCCGACTTTGCAGAACTGGCAAAACAAGAATCACAAGACCGCCGTTCAGCAGTTCGTGGTGGCGAAATGCCCTGGTTCTCGGCAGGCAGAATTGTAAAGGAATTCTCTGATCCGGCATTTGCACTCGAAAACAACGGTGATATTTCGGCCCCGGTACGAACGCCTTTTGGCTTCCACATCATAAAACGACTCAATGCTCGACCAGTACCTCCTATCGAGGAAGCACGTGCCGCTATCGAAAGCCAGATAAAAAAAGATGCTACACGTTCCTCGTCAGGAAAAAAGGCCTTTGTTCAGCAACTAAAAGAAATGTATGACTTTACGGAAAATGAAGCCGCAAAAGAGCAACTAAAAGGAGTAAACATAGGCGATAGCATCGTTCCCCAACTTACTTTTTTTACCATCGATAATCAAAATTTTGGCACCAAAGAATTTCAAAATTTTATTGTGGCCAAAAAAATCAGGTATGGCTCCTTTCTTTCGGTTTACGAGCGCTGGGTAATGGACGAAATAATTCAACTGGAAGATGCCAGGCTGGAAGAAAAGTACCCGGAATTCCGGTACCTGATGAACGAATACCACGATGGGATTTTGTTGTTTAACATTTCGCAGGAAAAAATTTGGGACTACGCAGCAAAAGATAGCACAGGCCTTGAATTGTTTTACGAAAAAGATAAAGACAAACATTTGTGGGGGCACCGTTTTAAAGGGCATATTATCAACTGTAAAAACCCTGAAGTACGTGAAGAAGCTGAGAATCTTTTTGGTGCCGGAATGACAGCCGACGAAGTTGTTGCACATCTTAACACCGATGAAGATGAACTTATTACCATTGAAACCGGCGCCTGGGAAGAAGCAGAAAATCAGGTGGTTGATTATTACGTATGGAATGGCAAAGAGCCTGAAGATTTTGATAGCTCAACTACCTTTATCCGAGGCGATAAAATAGAACCACAACCAAAAACACTGGACGAAGCACGCGGACTGTTTATTTCAGATTATCAGGATTACCTCGAAAAAGAGTGGTTGAAAGAGCTTCGGAAAAAGCATAAAATTAAGGTTAATAAAAAACTGCTAAAAACCATTTCTGGTGTATAAGCGGAGAATAATATATGGCTATTTAATTGCACTGGTGGCGTTTACAGGTTGTTCGACGGCACCCGAAGATGAAGCAGTTGCACGGGTAGGTGAAAAAACGCTATACCGGTCGAAACTGCTTGAAATATTGCCAAAAGATATAAGCCGCGACGACAGTATTACACTGAGTAACGATTACATTGACAAGTGGATAAAACAGGAGCTCCTGATTCAGAAAGCCGATGAAAATTTGAGTGCCGAACAAAAAGATTTAAGCGCAGAATTGCAGGAATACCGAAATTCGCTTATTATTTACAAATACAAAAACGAGCTGATAAAACAACGCATGGACACCACTGTTTCAGGCCAGCAAATTGAGGAATACTATGCCCGTAACCAGGCCAATTTCAACCTCAGTTCAAGTATTGCAAAAGCCACTTTTGTAATGATACCGACCGATTTGGCCAATCCGGAACTGGTTAAGGAATTGGTGGCCGACACTTCCCCCGAAGGCATTGACGAACTGCGCGAGTATTGTGGACAATATGCAAAAAAAGCAAACATTTCTGTTGATGAGTGGATTAACTTTCAGGTGCTAAAAAAAAACTTTCCTGAAAATATTACTGACGACGAAGCATTTTTATCCGGTAAATCCTTCTACGAAATGAATGATTCAAATTATTATTATCTTGTCAGCATTCATGATTACAAATTAAGCAACGACCTGGCTCCGCTTGAATTTGTGGAGAACAACATTAAGAACCTGATTTTGAATCAGCGAAAAATCCGGTTTTTAAAAGAAATGGAAGAAAACATTTACACAGAAGGTGTAAGACAAAAGAAATTCAAAATTTATGACACGAAAACAAATTAGAGAAAATAAGATGACTAGATTTTTTTTAACAACAATGCTGTTGCTTGCCATGCTAACAGCAACAAATGCCCAGGATAAAGTTGTAGACCAGATTGTAGCCGTGGTGGGTGGAAATATTATTCTGAAATCCGACATCGAAAATATGCACATTAATCAGCAGGCACAGGGAATTACTTCCGAGGGCGATATGAAATGTGAAATTCTGGAAGATTTCTTAATTAATAAACTGCTGGTAGCCGAAGCAGAACTGGATACCCTAATTACAGTTACACCAAGCCAGGTAAACCAGCAAATGGACGGACAGTTGCAAATGTACCTCCAGCACTTTGGTACTGAAGCTGCTGTTGAAGCCTACTTTAACAAACCCATTGCCAGTATTAAAGCTGATATGCAAGATGCCATCCGCGAACAGTTACTAAGCCAGCAAATGAGGTCAAAAATTGTTGAAAATGTTACCGTTACCCCCTCCGAGGTGCGTTACAATTACCGCAACCTTACTAAAGAGGAAATTCCGACCATACCTACCCAGTACGAGTATGCACAGATTACTGTTCAGCCAAAAGTAGATATTGAAGAAGAAAACCGCGTAAAAGCCAAATTGCGCGAAATAAAAAAACGAATTGAAAACGGGTCGAGCTTTGCAGCAATGGCCGTTATTTACTCTGAGGGGCCATCAGCCAAAGATGGAGGAGTTATAGGCTACTCGGGTCGCGCACAACTTGATGCCGCTTATGCATCAGCCGCCTTTAACCTAAAAGGCGATAAAGTATCAAATGTGGTAAAAAGTGCATTTGGTTACCACATTATTCAACTGGTTGACAAAAAAGCAGGCAAAGTAAACACACGCCATATTTTGATGAAACCAAAAATATCGGTAGAAGCAAAAGAAGAAGCCTACAACCGTTTGGATAGCCTTGCCAACTTAATCCGCAAAGATGAAATAGCTTTCGAACAGGCAGCACAAATGTTCTCGTACGATAAAAACACCCGAAATAACGGAGGTGTAGCTATTAACACAAATACCATGTCGTCGAAATTTGCCATTGAAGAAGTAGATGCCGACGTGAGTAAAGTGATTACAAAAATGAATTTAAACGAAATATCAGATCCGTTTGAAACCATTGACATGGAAAACCAACAGCAGGTTTATAAAATTATTAAGCTGGTAAATAAAATCGACTCACACAAAGCTGACCTGCAAAACGATTACCAAACACTGGCCGAAATGTATTTGGCGAAAAAGAAAGAACAAGTTCTGCAGGAATGGATTTCCGAGCGACAGTCGCAAACCTACATTCGTATTGACAGAACCTATGCCAACTGTAACTTTAATTTCGAAAACTGGATTAAATAACCCACGAATCTTCTGATAATGAATTTTAAAAACGACGTTGAAGCTTTGGATACTCTGCAGGCGAAATACCAGGACCTGAAGCAGGAAATAACAACCGTAATATACGGGCAGGATGACATTGTAAAACAAGTACTTATTTCGCTGTTCAGCAAAGGACACGTTCTGCTAATTGGTGTTCCGGGACTGGCAAAAACACTACTGGTTACCACCATTGCTAAAATTTTGGGGTTAAACTACAACCGCATACAATTTACGCCCGACCTTATGCCGTCGGATATTATAGGCACCGAAATTCTGGATAACGAACGAAACTTTAAATTTATACAGGGCCCTTTATTTGCCAATATTATTCTGGCCGACGAAATTAACCGTACCCCTCCAAAAACCCAATCGGCATTGCTCGAAGCCATGCAGGAACGTGCAGTAACTGCTGCCGGTCAGCATTTCGAACTCGATCGTCCGTTTTTTGTACTGGCCACTCAAAACCCCATTGAGCAGGAAGGAACCTATCCCCTGCCTGAAGCACAGCTCGACCGTTTTATGTTTTCGGTATGGCTTGACTACCCAAAACTGGAAGACGAAATTACCATTGTAAAAAATACAACCACCATACAAAACACCGAGTTAAAACCGGTTATTTCAGGTAAAGAAATTCTTTACTTTCAAGACCTTATTCGTAAAATTCCGGTAAACGACAATGTGCTGCGTTATGCCGTTACTCTGGCTGCCAAAACACGCCCCGAGAGCGAAAATGCCGCCGAAATTTCAAAACAGTACCTAAAATGGGGAGCCGGACCTCGTGCTTCGCAATACCTGGTATTGGGCGCCAAAACCCATGCTGCCCTTAACGGAAAGTACTCGCCCGATATTGAAGATGTAAAAGCCATTGCACCCTCAATTTTACGACACCGCATTATAAAAAACTACAAAGCCGAAGCTGAAAACATTTCAATCGACCAAATCATCGACAAACTGCTTTAATGCTGCTTATCAAAATTTATAAAAACGTTGTTTCGCGCAATTTTATGCTTTTTGCGCTCTTGCTGGTACTTACCTTTGTAGCCGGCACTACCTCTGCACAACAGAAAAAACGGGTGGAAATTTTACAGGCAGAATCACTGGAACAAAGCCAGGAAATTGCCAACGCCCAACGCCTGATTAACAATGTAATTATTCGCCATCAGGACATTTTAATGTACTGCGACAGCGCATACACATACGAGGGCACCAACCGGGTAGACGCATTTGGCAACGTTCATATTAACCAGGCTGATACGCTGCACCTTTATGCCCGTAAAGTTTATTACGATGGCGACAGAAGTTTTGCCCAGGCCATCAACAATGTAAAGCTGGTGAATACGGAGATGACACTATACACCGACACATTGGATTACGACATGAATTTAAATGTTGGTTACTATGATTGTTTCGGAAAAATTGTAGACAGCACGAACACACTTACAAGCAAAGTAGGGAAATACTACCTTGATGACAACACCGCCCACTTTACCGATAGCGTGGTGGGATTTAGCCATAAATACACCATCAACAGCGAAGACCTTCGTTACAACACCCAAACCGAAGTAATCTTTTTTAAAGGTCCAACCACCATTCGCGACTCGGTTAATACGCTTTATGCCGAAGATGGCTGGTACAACACCCAAAGCGGAGAGGCCGATCTGACTTTACGCCCCATGGTTTTCAACGAAACCCAATCGATACAAGCCAGGCAAATCAGCTACAACCAGGAAAACGGCGATGGTTATGCCATCGGAAACGTACACATTGAAGACTTTGATAACCGTACCATAATAAAAGGTAACAGTGTTATTTATAACGATTTGAATGAAACAGCAACCGCAAGCGACTCGGCGGTGTTTATATCGTACAACGAAACCGACAGCCTTTTTTTGCATGCCGACACGCTAAAAAGTATTCCGGACACCATTGAAGGCGAAAACCTGGTGATGGCCTATTACGGTGTACGTTTTTTCCGTACCGACGTGCAGGGCATTTGCGACTCGCTGATGTATTACACCAAAGACTCGCTGGTGGAATTACACAACAACCCGGTAATCTGGAGCGACCAACACCAACTCAGCGCCAATTACATTGAGATGATACAGCACACCAACGCGCCCAATGAAATGCACCTGATGAAAAACAGTTTTATTATCTCGAAGCAAGATTCGGGGCGTTTCGACCAAATTAAGGGAAAAGACATGATTGGCTATATAATTAACGGAAAGCTGAATAACATTGATGTTGACGGCAACGGCCAAACCTTATATTACGCCCGCGATAAGGAAGCAGTTATTGGTTTAAACAGAGCCGAAAGCAGTAATATTGCTATCCGTTTTAAAGAAGGCAAAATTCACTCCATTGCCTTTCAAAAACAACCCGAAGGACAACTAAAACCCATCCTGAAACTCGACGAAAGCGAAAAAACACTGCCCGGTTTCGAGTGGAAAATAAACCTTCGACCTTTATCTAAAAACGATATTTTCTGGAGACCGAAAAAGAAAGATGTTTCTCCAGAGCAAGATATTGTTACTGAGCAATAGGTATTAAGGCTTGACATCAGTCGCTGAACATTTTATATTGATGAAACTTTTGCATTCAACAAAAGTTACTTCAATGTTAACACAAAACAGACATTTCGGTATTATTCTTCTTTTTTTAAGAAAAAACAGGCTTTTCATTTTCATTTTAAAATAATATTTTCATATTTGCAGCAAATCATAAGCAAATGACAAAAAATATCAACATTTCTCTTCTTAGCCTCATTATTGGTATTCTTCTTCTAACAAGACAGAATTGAGAATGGTGTGTTGATTAACGATATTGGAATAAAGAAGCCATTCTCACATTGAGGATGGCTTTTTTCATGAATGACAGACACTTAGCTTAAAAGAAAAATAACATAAATAGATAACAAATCATGAGCGACAGACTTTACATTTTCGACACAACTTTAAGAGACGGCGAACAGGTGCCGGGTTGCCAGTTGAACACGGTAGAAAAGATTGAAGTTGCCAAAGCATTGCAGGAATTGGGAGTAGATGTTATTGAGGCAGGATTCCCTATTTCGAGCCCAGGCGATTTTGAATCGGTAGTAGAGATTTCGAAAGCGGTTACATGGCCAACAATTACAGCCTTAACCCGCGCAGTACAAAAAGACATTGACGTTGCAGCCGAATCACTCAAATACGCTAAAAAAGGGCGCATCCATACAGGTATCGGAACATCTGATTTTCATATTTACCACAAACTCAACTCAAATCCTGATGCCATTTTAGAACGTGGGGTTGAGGCTGTTAAGTACGCTAAGAAATACGTTGAAGACGTAGAGTTTTATGCCGAAGATGCCGGACGTACCGGTAACGAATACCTGGCCCGTGTTATTGAGGCGGTTATTAAAGCCGGTGCTACAGTTGTAAATATTCCTGACACTACAGGTTACACGCTTCCTCACGAATTTGGAGCAAAAATCAAATACCTGATGGACAACGTGCCAAACATTCATAAGGCCATCATTTCAACTCACTGCCACAACGACCTTGGTATGGCCACTGCCAACACCATTTCGGGCATTCTTAATGGCGCACGCCAGGCTGAAGTTACCATTAACGGTATTGGTGAACGTGCCGGTAACACTTCGTTGGAAGAAGTGGTAATGACCTTAAAAACGCATTATAAAGCACTGGGTATTGAAACCGGAGTAAACACTCAGAAAATTTATGGAACCAGCCGACTGGTTTCTACTTTAATGAACATGCCGGTGCAACCCAACAAAGCAGTGGTTGGGCGTAATGCATTTGCACACTCCTCAGGTATTCATCAGGATGGCGTATTGAAAAACCGCGAGAATTACGAGATTATGGACCCAACTGATGTGGGAATCAACGAATCGGCAATTCTGTTAACTGCCCGTAGTGGCCGTGCTGCATTAAAACACCGCTTAGAATTGTTGGGCTTTGAGCTGGATAAAGAAAAGCTGGATGAAGTTTACGAAGAATTTTTGAATCTGGCCGATAAGAAAAAAGACATTCGTGATGACGATATTGCCTTGCTCGTTGGCGATGCAACCCGTAAAGAACGTCGGATAAAACTGGACTACCTGCAAGTGGTTTCAGGAAAAAGTCTGAAACCCATGGCAACAGTTCGTTTGGACATTGCAGGCGAAAAATTTGATGCCACCTCTGCCGGAAACGGCCCTGTTGATGCAGCCATCTCTGCCGTTAAACAAATTATTCACCGCCAGGTTATAATTGAAGAATTCCTAGTACAGGCGATTACTCGTGGCAGCGACGATATTGGGAAAGTACACATGCAGGTAGATTATCAGGACAAAATGTACCACGGCTTTGGTGCACACACCGATATTATCACCGCATCAGTTGAAGCTTTTCTTGATGCAATAAACAAATTGCCTGTAGCAGAATAAGTATAGAATTTAAGGCTGTTATTTCGACGACGCAGGAGGAGAAATCTGACTCCCATCAGAACAGTTTTCTCTGGCTTCAGCCTTCGAAATGACAAGAAGAAAAGAAAAATTATGACAGCAAAAACATTATTTGATAAAATTTGGGATGCACATGTGGTAAAACAGGTTGAAGGTGGCCCCAATGTATTGTACATCGACCGACATTTTATACACGAAGTAACCAGCCCGGTTGCCTTTTTAGGACTTAAAAACCGCGGATTAAAAGTGTATCGCCCGGATCAAACAACAGCAACTCCCGACCATAACGTACCAACCATAAACCAGCACCTGTCGATAAAAGACGAACTATCGCGCAACCAGGTGGAGATGTTAAAAAAGAACTGTGCCGAAAATGGCATTACCTACCACGGTTTAGGAACCGAAGGACACGGCGTTGTACATATTATTGGCCCAGAAATGGGACTGACACAACCGGGTATGACCATAGTTTGTGGCGATAGCCATACTTCCACCCACGGTGCATTTGGCGCCATTGCTTTTGGTATTGGCACCAGCGAGGTAGAAATGGTTTTGGCCAGCCAGTGTATTATGCAGCCTAAACCCAAAAAAATGCGCATAACCATTAACGGACAACTAGATAAAGGTGTTACAGCAAAAGATATCGCGCTATTTATCATTTCTAAAATATCAACAAGCGGCGGTACCGGCCACTTTATCGAGTATGCCGGATCGGCTATCACCAGCCTGTCAATGGAAGGCCGCATGACCCTTTGTAACCTGAGTATTGAAAGTGGTGCCCGTGGCGGAATGATTGCGCCCGACGAAACTACATTTAGCTATGTGAAAGGCCGCCAGTTTGCACCTCAGGGAGCCGATTGGGATAAAGCAATGAAAAAATGGACCGAATTAAAAACCGATGAAGGAGCTGCATTCGATACAGAATACACCTTTGAGGCGGCCGATATTGAGCCGATGATTACCTACGGTACAAACCCGGGAATGGGAATTGGTGTTTCACAGACTATTCCAACTTCAGAAGGTTTGTCGGGAACAGATAAAACAACTTATCAGAAGTCGTTGCAATACATGGGTTATAACGAAGGTGAAGCCATGAAAGGGAAACCTGTGGATTATGTATTTCTGGGTAGCTGTACCAACGGAAGAATTGAAGACTTCCGTGAATTTGCCAGCTTTGTAAAAGGCAAGAAAAAAGCCGATAACGTTACAGCATGGCTGGTACCCGGATCAAAACAAGTACAAAACCAAATTGAGGCCGAAGGCCTGGTTCCGATTCTGGAAGAAGCCGGTTTTGAGTTGCGTCAACCGGGTTGCTCAGCCTGTTTGGCAATGAACGACGATAAAATTCCTGCGGGAAAATACGCTGTTTCAACATCAAACCGAAACTTCGAAGGCCGCCAGGGACCGGGAGCACGCACCTTGCTTGCCAGCCCGTTAACCGCAGCAGCAGCCGCAGTGTCTGGTGTAATTGCCGACCCGAGAGAGCTGATGGAATAGGGAATATTGGAATGGAGAATTTAGAATAAAAAATCGCAAATTGTAACTGAAATGTCAACAAGTAATCTGGCAGAATTTAAGGAGAACCTAAAACTTCGGACAAAGAGATTTGCTCACGATTGTGTTAAGTTTTCTCTGGATTTGCCTAAAAATACGCTTGGAAACCATATTCGGGGGCAATTGATTCGCTGTTCTACTTCTGTTGCTGCAAATTACTGGGCATCCTGTGTTGCGCATACCGTTCCTATGATTATTTCCAAACTGAGTATATCAATTGAAGAAGCCGATGAAAGCGAATTCTGGTTAGAATTTGCAGTTGATGAAAAATTAGCGATAAAAGAGCGGACCGAAAAAATGATCCAGGAGGCTCATGAAATAGCTTCAATACTCATCAAATCTCGTCAAACGCTTCAAAACAGATAAACTCTAATATTCAAAATTTTAACATTCTAAGATTCGAGATTCTAACATTCAAATATTCTAAAAATGGCATACGATAAATTTTCAGTAATAAATACACCGGCAGTACCTCTGCCAATCGAAAACGTTGATACCGACCAGATTATTCCTGCACGTTTCCTGAAAGCAGTGGAACGTAAAGGTTTTGGCGATAATCTTTTTCGCGACTGGCGATACGAGAACGATGGAAGTCCGAAAGCTGATTTCCCTTTGAATAATAAAAAATACACCGGAAAAATTCTGGTTGGCGGAAAAAACTTTGGCAGTGGCTCGAGCCGTGAACATGCCGCATGGGCAATTTACGATTACGGGTTCCGAGTGGTAGTATCAAGCTTCTTTGCCGACATTTTTAAGGGCAATGCCTTGAACAACGGACTGCTACCCGTTGTTGTTTCTCCCGAGTTCCTTGAGAAAATATTTGCTCAGATTGAAAAAGATGCAGACTCAACTTTTGAAGTTGATTTGCCAAACCAAAAATTCACCATAACGGCAACAGGCGAATCGGTTGATTTTGAGATTAATCCATACAAAAAACACTGTTTACAAAACGGCTTGGATGATATCGATTACCTGGTTGATATGAAAGAGCAGATTGCAACTTTTGAAGAGGCATAATAGCTGGCGAGCCGCTCTCTCCGAATGAGTTTCTCGCTGCAATATATAAACAGACAGACATAGACAACAGTGAGGCATCACAGGAAGTGAAGCCGCCACTTAAGCTCATAAAAAAATATGACAGGCAAAACAATAGAAATTTCAGGTAAGCAACTTACCATTATGGACACCACCCTTCGCGATGGCGAGCAAACTTCCGGAGTTTCGTTTAGCGAAGGGGAAAAACTCAGTGTGGCAAAGGTTCTGCTTGAAGATGTAAAGGTCGACCGCATTGAAATTGCTTCGGCACGGGTGTCGGAAGGCGAATTTAAAGGCACCCAAAAAGTGATGCGTTGGGCAGCTCAAAAGGGGCATCTCGATAAGGTTGAAGTACTTGGCTTTGTTGACGGAAAAATTTCGCTGGAATGGATTGCCAAAGCCGGTGGAAAAGTGTTGAATTTGCTGTGCAAAGGGTCGTATAAACACGTAACCGAGCAACTGCGAAAAACACCCGAAGAACACGTTGCCGATATTAAGGAGGTAATTAACTTTGCCGATGAGATGGGCATTAGCGTAAACATCTACCTGGAAGATTGGTCGAATGGAATGCGTAACTCGAAAGACTATGTTCATTTTATGATTGCCCAGCTGAAGGATGAGAAAATTGAGCGTTTTATGCTTCCCGATACGCTGGGTATACTTGATCCGGATGAAACCTATGACTTCTGTCGCGAAATGATAGAAAGTTTCCCTGATGTGGAGTTTGATTTTCATGCACACAACGATTACGACCTTGCCATTGCCAACGTATTTCACGCCATTAAAGCCGGTATGCGCTGTGTTCACACCACGGTTAACGGCCTTGGCGAAAGAGCCGGTAATGCTCCATTATCGAGTGTAATTGCAACGGTAAAAGATCACCTGAAGATGAAAACCAATGTTAAAGAAGGTGAACTTAACAAGGTTTCAAAACTTGTTGAATCGTTTTCAGGCATCCGAATACCCACTAACAAACCACTTATCGGCGAATTTGTATTTACGCAATGCAGTGGAATTCATGCTGATGGCGATACCAAAAACAACCTGTATTTTAACGAGTTACTACCTGAGCGTTTTGGCCGCACAAGACAATATGCACTGGGAAAAACTTCAGGTAAAGCCAATATCAACAAAAATTTAAAAGCACTGGGTATCGAACTGGACAAGGCTTCGCTGAAAAAGGTTACCGATAAAATTATAGAGCTTGCCGACCAGAAAGAAACCATTACCAGCGACGAGCTGCCCTACATTGTGGCCGATGTACTGGAAAACGATTTCTTTGAACAAAAGGTAAAAGTGGTTAATTACTCGGTTAGCTACACCATGGGATTACGCCCCGTTGCCAATGTTTCGCTCGAAATTGCCGACAAAATTTACGAAGAATACAGCGATGGCGATGGCCAGTATGATGCGTTTGTAAAAGCCTTGCGAAAAATTTACGAACGGCTCGACAAACAATTTCCGATGCTCGTTGACTATGTGGTTACCATTCCTCCGGGAGGAAAAACAAGTGCCCTGGTTGAAACGGTAATTACCTGGCGTAACGATCACGAGTTTAAAACCAAAGGTCTGCACCCCGACCAGAACGCAGCGGCTATTTTAGCAACCATCAGAATGTTAAACGTTATTGAAAACGAATTTGACGCTACAAAACTAGAAGAATTTAAAAACGAAGAATAAATAATTGACAGGAATATTTTGAGTTTTGTAAACAGGCGCAAAACCATTATAAATAGGCCGACAAATAAAAATTTGAAATGAAACTGAACATCGCATTACTTCCCGGCGACGGGATAGGTCCTGAAATTATCGATCAGGCAATGAAAGCAGTGAAAGCTGTTGCAAGCAAATTTAATCACGATTTAAAATATACTGAAGCTTTAACCGGTGCCACTGCCATCGACCAGGTAGGCGATCCTTATCCCGAAGAAACGCACGAGTTGTGCATGCAATCGGATGCCGTGCTTTTTGGTGCCATTGGCGACCCAAAATTCGACAATAACCCAAAAGCTAAGGTGCGCCCGGAACAAGGCCTTCTGGCCATGCGTAAAAAACTTGGTTTGTACGCCAACATTCGCCCGGTAGAAACTTTTGAATCGTTGTTGCACAAATCACCACTTCGCCGCGAGTTGGTTGAAGGTGCTGACTTTGTTTGTATACGTGAGTTAACCGGTGGTATGTATTTTGGCGATAAAGGCCGCAAAGACAACGGCAACACCGCTTTCGATACCTGCATTTACACCCGCGAAGAGGTTGAACGTATTTTAAAACTCGGTTACGAATTTGCAGCAAAACGCAATAAAAAACTTACTGTGGTTGATAAAGCAAATGTATTGGAGAGTTCGCGTTTATGGCGCGAAGTGGCTCAGGAAATGGCGCCAAACTATCCGGAGATTACCACCGAATACATGTTTGTTGATAATGCAGCCATGCAAATTATTCAGTGGCCCAAAAACTTTGACGTAATGGTTACCGAAAATATGTTTGGCGACATCCTTACTGATGAAGCCAGCGTAATTACCGGTTCGCTTGGGTTGCTGCCATCGGCTTCGGTTGGTATTCATACTTCGGTATTCGAACCCATCCATGGTTCGTACCCGCAAGCCGCCGGAAAAGACATTGCCAACCCCATTGCAACCATTCTTTCGGCAGCCATGATGTTTGAATATGCCTTCGACCTGAAAGAAGAAGGTAAGCTAATTCGTGATGCTGTAGCTGCCTCGATGGCAGAAGGATTTGTTACTGAAGATATTGCCGAAGGGCCTGCGCAAGGTACAGCGGCTGTAGGTGACTGGATTGCCGACTGGATTACTAAAAATTAGAAGAACCGTGGTTTCCAACCACATCCAAAATATTAAAAAAGCTTCAAGATTTTCAACACCTTGAAGCTTTTTTTTATTCCTTACTTTTATTGAAAACAAACAGCTCAACCTTACCGCTTCTTAAACCACATAAGGGTTTCTCATGTCGCGTGTAAAATACTGGTTTGCCCCTTCGTTATCAATTACCCTATTTTGTTTGGAGTCCCAGGTAATTTTTGTACCTGTCCGAATGGCCATATCGCCCATGTGGCTGATAGTATCCGACATAATTGCTTCATCCAACGGATTGGTTTCGGCAATAGTACCTTTAATTACATCCACAAACATTTGCCCAAACTCTTTTGGAGTACTTTGTGCAACTTCCAGCTTGGCATTCAATTCGGGGTCGCTGGCTTCAGCTGCACCACGGCTCAACGAAATCCATCCCTTTGTTCCCCAAAAAGTTGTTCCATTACCATGCTTTTTCTTACGGTAATGCAAGAAATCTTTCTCTGCTAATCTATCCGAACTCAGAAAATTAACCTTTAATCCGGAATCATATTTCAACTTTAAATCCCAGCTTTTAATATTGTTGTAAACACCTCCGGCATCCCAATATTTACCTTCTCCTTCGCAAGTATAATTTCCTTTAAGCTGCTCTTTAATTCCCCAAACCATAATGTCCAGCGGGTGGGCGCCCCAGCCGCCAAGCCAACCAATACTAAAATCATAATTATACCACGATCCTTTGTTGGTAACACGCTCGGCACAATAAGGATTCATTGGCGCAGGACCTGTCCACAAATCGTAATCAAAACCTTCGGGCACTGCAGCCTCTACACACATTGCATTTCCATGATTACCTGAACCGGCACACCAAACATCCACCTGTTCAATTTCACCAATAGCTCCTGATTTTATCATGTCAATTCCGGCAATCATTTGCCCTTGTGCCCGTTGTTGGGTCGCATAATGAAATTTTACATTATTGGCAGCAACTTCTTTTTCAAGTATCTTAAAATTATCGATGCTTAATCCCAAAGGCTTGGCAACCATTACGTGTTTTCCTGCGCGTGCCGCATAAATGCTCATGGGTACGTGCCAATGGTCGGGTGTGGTAATATGTACTGCATCCACATCATCCCTGCTCAACACCTCTTCGTAATGTTTTATGGATTCAACTTCGGGAACATTATACCCCCGCTCTTTGTATTTTGCATTAATAAAAGCGGCGGTGTTGTCGCGTCGGGTTTTAAACGGATCGCAGGTAGCTACCGAAAACAATGTTTCGCGGTCAACAAAATAGAATTTTATTTCGTGCTGCGACTGTGCGCCAACGCCGATATGGGCAATTCGTATTTTATCGCTTGGTGCAGCACCGGGTGCACACGATTTTAAAATGGTTGGCGCAAGAATTATCCCAGCTCCACCAATCGAAGCATTTTTTAAAAAATTCCTTCTGGTTCGATTTTTAGTTGTCATGATTTTATTGATTTAGATGTTCTTTATAGTGCTGATATTCCTCTTCTAATCGTTCAAGGCTAACCGCTCCGGCAATATGATTGATGCGGTAATTTAACACCAATTTTTCACCTTCTGAAAAACTATACGGTTTCTCAAACAGGTATGCTGGGCTGAAATAGAAAAAGGGCAGTTCTGCGCTGTTGGTTAAATACCAGGCGGCCTCATCTCTCCTAGAATTTGGGTGGATAATAATTTGCGCCCCTACCTTTTTCCCGTCAAGACCAGTGACCCCCATATAAAACCAATCTCGTTTTTGACCGTGTAATGCCGCCTCTGTGCCACTGGGTATAAAAAACGCATCGAAAAAACTCTGGTTAAACCGTATGGACAAACCACCATAACCGCCCCAGTTTTTCCCATTGGGTTCGCCTTCAATTGGTGTACGATTCAGTTCAACCTCCTCGGCCAGTGCGGTAAATTCAAAGGTATAATCCATACTCAGTTTACCTTTTTCGTTTGGTGCGGCAACATTAATTGTTCGGGTTTCGGCTAAAACTGCCCTGCCATTTTCAGGATGATAAACAATCTCTAATTCTATTTTAGCCGAAAAATCGGGCTTCCTGGTAAAGTGAATATCCTTAATTTCATTAATGCCTTCCGAGCGGTATTCTTTATTATTCGCATACTCCCAATAATTTACACCGTTTATGTATTTCCACGAAAACCATTGCCCGGCGTGCCAGTGATGGTCGTCGGGGCTTACACAAGTCATGTTATTCTGCCCCAAAAAAACAGGATTAAAATGTGGTTTTTGATGTTTTTCCCTGAAGTTGTATTGCCACAGCACATCCGCCCCGTTTAGCAAAGCATAACTAGAATCGGTTTCTGCCCATTTATACTTTGCCTTTACCGCTGTTTCAGTCCTTGATTTTAAGTCCTGCGGGATTTCTTGTTTCACCCTACCAGTAGCTGCCCACTCGGTGGCGCGTAGCATTAAGGTTTGAAAGCCGATGTTTCGCATTTGCCGAACCTCGTGCCCCAGGGCGTTGTGGCAAATTCGTCCTTTGCCGTATTCAAAAACAGAAATAACGGGTTGTTTGCCCAATCCGGCTTTGTTGGTATTTTCATTTTTGGCCGTGGCCAATACCATAAAATAAGGATTTACTTCAGCTTGCATCCACAATTCTTCAAAAGTTGAGAAATCACCCATCCCTTTTGTTATGGGATGTTTTTGTTTTTCGATAATAACCCGGGCTTCGCATTTTTTCCCATGGTTCGTTTCTTTTATCCAGGCTCCGGTTGAAATCTCTTTAAACGCTGGCCAATTGTAAAAGGCTGTTGTTGCAGCATGAAGCGTTAAAAATCCGCCCCCATTTTTTATGAAACTTAGCAAAGCCTGTTCGGTTTCAGCAGGCCAGCGGTATTCTTTATCGGGAAAAGAACTCCAGTTACTCACCACCACATCAATTTCAGTAAAATCTACTCCCGACAACCGCTCCGGTTTTTCAGTAATTTTCACCTCAAACAAACCGGTACTCTCGTACATTTTTTTCAAAAAAGGTGTTGAGGTTTTCCAGTCATGGTTATTCCTTCCGCTTAAAAGCAGAACTTTAATTTTTGCAGAACTTTCGAAGCCCAACAAAACAAAAACGACCCAAAACAAAAATAAAATTCGTCTCATTCGCAGATAGCATTACTTTCTCACTTGAATATAATTAAGTTAATATTTTGTATTTCAAACACATATAATATCTGTTTAAAATTTGCTGGTCGATACCCCTGGAACTCGCATGACTTAATAAACCGCCTATGAGTGAATTACTTCTCACGCTTGTTTCATTAGTCTTCACTGAGCATTAAAAAGATTACTCGCTCTGCCCAGAATGATATGCTTACTGAGGTTTTGGGCGGCGAAGAAACTTTTCAATATCTTTATTCAGCTCCCAGACTTTTCAAAAATTCGTAGCTGCCTTTTACGGCTTCTTCTCCTGCAATTTCAAGGGTTGAATAGCCATCAAATCCACTTTCAACTAACTTAGTATAAATTTCTTCAATGCCAATAACCCCCTGTCCTAAAGTGGTGAGACTCATTCCGCAGCCAAATAGTTGACCGCGTTGTTCTACAAATTCTTCAGGCAAATCCTTCCAGTGTACATGTTCTATTTTATTACCAAACTTTTCAATCATTTCCAAGGGTTCGCCACCACCGAGCCACAAATTTCCGGTATCTAGATTTACTCCCAGGGCTTCAGCATTACAACGGTCGAGTATTTTTTCCATGTGTGCCACCGAGTCAGAATATTTACCGTGTGGTTCAATCAGAATTTTTACACCATAATCGGCTGCCATGCGAAGTGGTTCATTCAATTTTTCGGCAATTGAAAAAATAGCTTCGGCATCGGTTAAATTATATCCAAACCCGGTTGTTGGGTCGCCCTCTGATGTTACAATGTGCTTTACCCCAATGGCTGCTGCAATTTTAACGGCTTTCATCAGTTGTGCTGTTCCGTAGCGGAATGGCGCTGCAGGGTCTAACAAATTAGCATGAGCACAAACGCTGGTCATTGTAATGCCACGGTCTTCAAACATTCGTTTTAGGTCGAAGGGATTGGCATCTAAACTGGCTAAAGCCGTAAAACCATATTCTGCACCTAAACAAGCCCCGTCAGAGCTGTCGGTTAAATCGGCGTACTTGAATCCCCATTCTTTAATGGTGTCTAATTGTTTGTCTAGGGTTGCAAACGGATTAATTAAAGCAAAGCATCCCACTTTTATTGCCATGATATTTCTGTTTTATTGATTTAGTTAATTCTCTACCCTACAAACCTAAAAAACACAATCCAAATAAAATTCCGAAATTCCCCATTGAAATATTTCTTAATTTTGAAAAATGGAAAATGCTGTGCCAAAATACTACGACCCCACCACCGATATGATTTATGAAGCTGATTCGTGTTCTCCATTGCGCGATGCCTGGTTAAATGCCGACCTGGAGTTAACTACTCTTGGGCGCGGAACCTACCCGGGTAAAGCCTTACATGAAGGAGAACTGGAAGGAGTAAAAAGCATTGGTTACTGGGACATTAAAAAGTTGCAAAACTGGGGACTAGACTGGCATACCAACGAAGGGATTGAAATTTGTTTACTGGAGTCGGGAACACTTGGCTTTGAAATAAAGGGAAGTGAGTACCAGTTGCAAACCAACAACATAACCATTACCCGCCCCTGGATTACACACCGACACGGAGCCCCAGTAGCAGACCTCAGCAAGTTGCATTGGCTGATTCTGGATGTTAATGTTCGGCATCCCCATCAAAAATGGGAATGGCCCAGTTGGATTATACTAAACAATAACGATTTAAACGAACTAACACTTTACCTGCGCCAAAACGAACAGCCGGTTTGGAACGCAAACAACGAATTCAGAAACTGTTTTATTGAAATTGGGAATATCATAAAGCATAGTCAGTCAAAACCTTTCGACTCAAAAATTAAAATCTTAATCAACCAGCTTCTTATTGTTCTTCTGGAAATTTTAAAAGCCGAATCGGTAGAACTGGACCATTCGTTGATTGAGAGCAAACGTTCGGTTGAATTATTTCTTAACTCAGTAAAAGAGAACCTTGAGGAAGAATGGACTGTAGTTAAAATGGCCAACGATTGCCAGTTGGGAGTAACTCGTTTTACCTACTATTGCAAAGAAATAACCAATTGTTCGCCCATTGAATATCTAAACCGCCTGCGTTTACGAAAGGCAGCCAAAATTTTACTTAAAGAAAAAAAAATGCCAGTTATTGATGTGGCTTTCAAATGTGGTTTCTCATCAAACCAGTACTTTAATTATGCTTTTAAAAAGCATTTCAAATTATCCCCTGGACAGTATCGTAAAAAAGCGGTGTAAACTACTCCACCTCTTTTTCCACTTTATTTATAAGAACAGTAAAATCCCATTTCAGTATAAGTTTATATACCAGCAACATTATAAGCGAAGAAATAAACAAAGTAACAAACTCACCGGCCGGATCAACCTCTTTCTGGAAAAACAACGAAGGAGTTTGAATGGCCGATTCTTTGCTGGTAACCAAAATAGCACCAAGGGTATTGTTAACAGCATGTGTGCCAATGGCCAGTTCAATGCCATCATCCAGCACAGCCATTACGGCAAAAGCCACCCCAAAAATAAAATACTGTGGCATCATCATCCAAAAACCATGTTCTTTAACCTCGGGATTAGCCGCGTGCATTAATGCAAATAAGAGCGATGGAATTAAAATTACCAGCCACCCTTTTTTGGTCCAGCCGGCTACACCCTGCGCCAGGTAACCTCTGAAAATAAACTCTTCGGTACTCGACTGAACAGGAATAAACAAGATGGCCACCACCACCAATATAAAAAACGAGGTGGCATTAAAACGGAACTCCAGCTCTCCGGGATTTATTAGCAATTGAGCCCCAAAAATCAACAACATTATTGCTCCCCATACCAATATGCCCAGCCAAAACCTATTCCAACGGAAAGGTCTTCCGCCATTTACTACATCAACCGCCGTGCGCTGATGTAAGGCTTTTATTAAAACAATGGCCAAAACAAGCGTAACCATAAAAGGTATTACCATAAGCGCCAGCCCCAGATTTGGATCAATTCCGTAGGCGGCAAAATTCATTGCATTGTCGGGGGTGGCCATCTCGCCTCCATTCATGGCAATAGCTATTCCCATAGCAACAACAAGTGGAATAGCCCCAACCAACTGACCAACGATTAAGGCAACTGCAATCACCACCAGGTATTTCCACCATTGGTTTTGTCCGTCAAAAGCACGCGATAAATGTTTCATTCTCTGATTTATTACTGAAGGTTATAATCGGTTTCGAAATTAAAACTATTTTCAGATTTAGCAAACATAATATGAGTTTGTAAATTGTTCCAGCCCGCGTATATTTGTATAAAATTCAAACAGAATGACAATAGTAAAAACATATTTCCCTCAGCTTCAAGACATAACAAAGGCAAAACACAATCTCAGCGAAATTGTGTTACAAACCCCGCTTCAGAAAAACCTAAACCTATCAGAAGAATTTAATGCCAACATATTTTTAAAACGCGAAGACCTACAAATTGTACGCTCGTACAAAATCAGGGGTGCCTACAATAAAATTGCCCAGCTAACCGAAGCCGAGCAAAAAAAAGGAGTGGTTTGTGCCAGTGCCGGGAACCATGCACAAGGGGTTGCCTACTCGTGCAGACTGTTGGGTATTGAAGGCAAAATTTACATGCCATCAACCACGCCCAAACAAAAAATAAAGCAGGTAAAAATGTTCGGAAAAACCCATGTGGAGGTGGTACTTACCGGCGACACTTATGACGATGCTTACTACGCAGCATTGGAGGATGCGAAAAAAACAAGCATGGCTTTCATTCATCCCTTTGATGATGCCCAAATCATTGAAGGGCAGGCAACGGTTGGCCTGGAAATACTTCAGGATTCGAAAGAAACCATCGACTATTTGTTTATCCCTATTGGCGGAGGAGGCCTGGCAGCAGGCGTTGGAGCCTATTTTAAACAGATTAGTCCGGGCACAAAAATAATTGGCGTAGAGCCGGCCGGAGCTCCGTCGATGCAAAAATCGCTTGAAGCAAATAAAGTGCTTACCCTGGAGAAAATAGACAAATTTGTTGATGGTGCTGCGGTGCAACGGGTGGGCAACATTACATTCGAAATTTGCAAGCAGGTGGTGGATAACTATCAGTCGGTACCCGAAGGGAAGATTTGCACAAAAATACTCGAGCTTTATAACCGCGATGCCATTGTTATTGAACCGGCCGGGGCGCTGTCGATTGCCGCCCTCGATTTTTTCCGAGAACAGATAAAAGGCAAAAATGTAGTTTGTGTTGTTAGCGGAAGTAATAACGACATCACCCGCACCGAAGAAATAAAAGAACGATCGTTGCTTTACGAGGGACTGAAACATTATTTTATTGTTCGATTCCCTCAACGAGCCGGAGCGCTTCGTACCTTTGTTGATGTAGTTTTGGGCCCCACCGATGACGTCACTCATTTTGAATATTCAAAAAAAACCAATCGCGAAAAAGGGCCGGCTGTAATAGGTATTGAGGTTCAGAACAAAGAAGATTTTAACGGCTTGGTAAAACGCATGGAAGAGCATGGTTTTATCTACGAATACCTGAACGAGAAACCTGATTTGTTCCAGTTTCTCATTTAAAACCATACGTGTTTTCGGTAAAACAATCGTCATTGAATTACAACTAAAAACCATTACAATGAAACGAACATAAACTATTTAAATCATAGATTCAAAAACAAGAATGATTTAAATTTATGTGAGTTCCTGAAAGTCTTCTCCGTCAGCTGACGAATGAACATTTAGAAATCAAAAAAATTAAAAAGATGAAACGTGTATTTATAAATCTGGCTATAATTTCGGTACTTATATTCGGTAGTTTTATTGTTTACAAACAAGTTACTGAAACTGACGTAACAAGCACAGAGCGCCCAAATATTATTGTAATACTTGGCGACGATATTGGTTATTCCGACATTGGCCCGTATGGCTCTGAAATCCAAACACCTCATCTTGATCGCCTGGCTGATGAAGGCATTCGCTTTGCGCAATTTTACAATATGGCAAAATGCGAACCATCGCGGTCGTCGTTGTTTACCGGGTTATACACGGGGGGCCCCAGGGCGGTAAACATTGCTCAACTGTTAAAAAACGAGGGCTATTACATCATTCATTCGGGTAAAGAGCACTGGATGAAATGGGCTCCAGAGCAGGTGTATGCGGCGAACATTGCCGATCAGGCGCTTACGTTTCATGCGATGAATGAATTTTTTGAACCTCCCGGCGGCAAGTGGTCTAATCCCTTTATTTTAAATGGTAAAGAAGTAGGCGTAAGTGAAATATATCACGAGAAAAAACCCTTTTTTAAAACCGATGTATTAACCGATAATGCCCTAAAGTGGCTGGAAAAACCGGTTGACGAAGGACAGCCGTTTTTCTTGTTTTTAGGTTACGGTGCTGCACATTACCCGCTGCAGGCCCGCCCCGATGACATTGAAAAATACCGCGGAACCTACAAAAAGGGCTGGGATATGATTAGGGAAGAACGACTGCAAAGACTTATAGAAAAAAAATACTTTCCGGAGCAGACAAAACTTAGTCCGCCAAGTTCCAATATCAACAAATTCAGAGGTCACCCTAAAGACAATGAAGAAATACGAGCCAAGATTCCACAATATCGGCCATGGGAATCATTATCAGCAAGCGAGCAAGATGAAATGGATTTGGAAATGTCGGTTTTTGCTGCCATGGTTGACCGCATGGACCAAAATATTGGGAGGGTGTTAAATTTCCTCGATGAAAAAGGCATTGCCGACAACACCATCGTTATTTACCTTTCCGACAATGGCTCCTGTCCTTACGACAGCAACCGCAATTTCGACTACCCTCCGGGAGTAGCAGAAGGTTTCAGAACACTTTGCGCAGCCTGGGCAAACGTGGGTAACACCCCATACAAATATTTTAAGCAGTACGGCCACGAAGGCGGATCGCAAACCCACTTTATACTGCGTTGGCCGAAGCAGGTTGAAGCGGGACAGCTCACCCACCAGCAAGGCCACATTGTTGATATTGTACCAACCTTACTTGAAGCAAGCAAAACACATTTCCCCTCGAAATTAAATGGCATGGAGCCCCAGGCACTACAGGGTAACTCATTTTTACCTGTTTTAAAAGGAGAACAACGCGAAGAACCTGAGTTTTTTATGTCGGGATGGACCGATAAATTCAGAATGTTCAGAAGTGGCCAATGGAAAATTGTAAAGCTAAACAATAGCGAATGGGAATTATATAACCTGCAAAACGACCCTACTGAAATAAATAATCTCGCAGCGGAATTCCCCGATAAAGTTACTGAACTGGAACAACTCTATCGGCAAAAAAAACAGGAAACCGAGCCTGAATAATAATTTTGGTCATAGGTTTCAGTCCTGCCGCCGTCAAAAATCTAAATGAAAACGGTATTAATTTGTGCTTTCATTTAAAAAAGATAAATTAGCGCACCTGACTAAAACTTGCATCAACATTGGGTTTAAATGCATGATGCAACGTGCAGTTTAACTGGTAAATCCGTAAAACAGAAGTATAAAAGCATATGCAAATTCTGAAAATGAAATTACACTGGCAAATTCTAATCGCATTGGTTCTTGCCGTACTATTTGGCTATTTGGCACCTGCTGCAACCCATTACACTTCGTGGATGGGAGATATTTTTTTGCGAGCGCTTAAAATGGTTATTATTCCTTTGATCCTAAGTTCCATTATTAGCGGAGTAACCAGTATGGGCGAAGGAAAAAACCTGGGGCGCCTGGGACTAAAAACCCTACTTTACTACCTGGCAACCAGCACCCTGGCCATTTTAACCGGTTTATTTTTGGTGAACCTTATAAAACCGGGCGTTGGTGTCGACCTGGGTTTTAGCCAGCCCGTTGACGATTTAAGCGAAAAAGCAGGTTCGGTAAAAGACATATTATACCGCCTGGTACCCGACAATATTGTTGATGCAATGGCACAAGGCACCATTTTATCAGTTATCTTTTTTGCCATTGTTTTTGGCTATTTTATTACCAGAGTTGACGAGCCTTTTAAGGGAACATTAAAGACTTTTTTTGATGCTATTTTTGAGGTAATGATGAAGGTTACCCTTTTTATCATCAAATTTACACCACTCGGAATTTTTGGAATTGTTGCCGCCGAAGTAGCCCGAAATGCCAACCAACTGGCCAACATTGCCGGAAGCCTGGCTGTTTACAGCCTTTGCGTTATCGGCGGACTACTCATTCATGCTTTTGTCATTCTGCCATTAATTGTTCGTTTCATCGGAAAAGGAAAACCTTTTGCCCATTTCCAAAATATGGCTACTCCCTTGCTAACAGCTTTCTCCACCTCATCATCGAGCGCTACATTGCCGCTAACCATGGAAGCCCTTGAACACAAAAGTGGCGTTTCAAATAAAATTACCAGCTTTACCCTACCACTGGGGGCCACCATAAATATGGACGGTACAGCTTTATACGAATGCGTTGCAGCCATGTTTATTGCACAGGCTTATGGCGTTGAACTGTCAATTGCACAACAAGCCTTTGTTGTTGTTACTGCTCTGCTGGCATCAATTGGTGCCGCCGGAATCCCCATGGCCGGACTGGTGATGATAACGGTAGTACTAACGGCTGTTGGCCTTCCGCTTGAAGGTATTGGCTTAATTTTGGCTGTTGATCGTCCGCTTGACATGCTTCGTACTTCTGTAAACGTTTGGAGCGACAGCTGTGGCGCGGTTACCGTGGCCCGTTCTGAGAATGAAGAAACGGCAGTAGCCTTATAAGTCCTTCTCTCAAAAAATAATCCATTACTTATTTTAACGTGCAATTCACCCTGGTGCTACAAATCAGGAAGAGGTAATAAAATCAAGTATACTACCAGCTGTGCTTCCCCTGCGTCCTTTGTAAAATTCGGTATAGCCACAGCGTTTGCACGAAATCGCAATAAATCTTCTGTTTTGTATATCAAAGAAACGGGAAAAGCCGGAGCCGGTGGTTCTTATTTCATCTTCCTCGTACTCCCAGCTGCTGCATTTAGGACAACTAAAGTGTTTTTTCATGGTTTTCTGTTAAAAAAAAATTGTTTTCACCCAATTGGTATCAGTTTTTCAAATAAATTACGAGTTGAACTGCAATTAAAACCAATCCGATTACCACCGCCATAATAAAACGTTTCTGTGTTGAAGTTAGCGTTCTTTTTGGCGGTTTCCTACTCCCTGAATATCTGTATCTACTCATTTTTTTTGCAAATTTTATATTTTATTTAAACCATGCAATAACTGAACAATCAGTCCTACCAGTGCCAGCAAAATCATGAGCACCAGCGCTATTCTTTGCATTTCTTTAATGGGGCTTACTTTCTTCTTTGGTGTTGTTTTTAAATGCTCGTACCTACCCATTACCTGTACCCTTTTTTAAACGTTTAGCATCTTTTAATGCCTGGTGTATAATCCACTCCAACTGGCCGTTTATACTCCTGAAATCATCGGCAGCCCATTTTTCCACAGCTTCCATCATTTCAGGACTTACTCTTAATACAAATGATTTTTTCTTCGCCATTTTACTCCTCCTCTTTCATTAGCTTATGCATGGCGTATTCGATAGCTTGTTGTTTTTGTGTTCCAATTAAAAATTTCTTTCCATTTATCAGCTGCAGTTGCAAACCGGTTCTTCCCGAAACAATCCATGCACTTCCGTATTTTCGCCTGCGCTTTATACCGTAACCACCATATTCCCAATTAGGTTTATACTGCCGCACAGCATAGCTGGCAATTTCTTCAGGCTTTATTATTTTCCATTTTCGAACTAAAGGCGGAAAGGAAACATAAAGCTTTTCGCTTGTAATTTTTGTGCGAAGTTTTAAACGCATTACTATAAAAAAAACAAAAGCTAATAGCAGCAGCAACGACAAGCCGGTAACAATCAATCCTTCGGTACTCATTGGATTATCGCCAAATGGCCGATTTAACACCTTCTGGTTGTAAATTCCTACACCAAAAGGTATGGCAACACAGGCAATAGTTGAACCAATTATAAGCCACATCCACCATTGGTTAAACCGTTGTTCTTCTTGAAAAAGAACCTTTTCCATGGTTTTTAATATAAGGTTCCTGTGTTTACAATCGGCGTAGCATCCTTATCGCCACATAATACAACCATTAAATTACTAACCATGGTAGCTTTTTTCTCCTCATCAAGGTCTACAATTTGCTTCTGACTGAGTTCTTCGAGAGCCATTTCCACCATACTAACAGCGCCTTCAACAATTTTATAACGTGCAGCAACGATTGCTGTTGCCTGCTGACGTTTCAACATGGCCTGCGCAATTTCCTGGGCATAAGCAATATGGTTTATGCGTGCTTCAATAACGTGTATTCCCGCAATCTCCAGTCGTTCAACAATTTCTTTTTCAAGTTGCTCGTTTACTTCCTCGGTACCATCACGCAAGGTAACTTTGGCCGATTCGTCTTCAATATTGTCATACGGATACATACCGGCTAATTTTCGCAGAGCGGCCTCGCTTTGCACCACCACAAAATGCTCGTATTCATCTACTCCAAAGGCAGCTTTATAGGTTTCCTCCACCTTCCACACCAACACTAAACCAATCATTATCGGGTTACCCAATTTGTCGTTTACCTTAATCGTTTCGCTATCAAAATTACGGGCACGCAGCGAAATCTTTTTCTTAACAAAAAAGGGGTTTACCCAATAGAAACCATTGGTTTTAATGGTTCCGCGGTAAGCTCCAAATAAAATCATTACGCAACTTTGATTCGGATCGACTACCGTAAAACCAATGGCTCCCAAGATAAAAACAGGGATTAAGACGATTGCGGGCCCAATCATTCCTCGCATAAAACCAAAAACGATTAAAACCAACAAAACAAGTTCCAGAAATAAGAACAGATAACCAGATAATGCAGAATATTGTTTTTCCATGACATTAATTTTTTAGTATTTTGATATTATTTTGATATCAAATATCGGAAAAATATATTTACCAGGCAATATTTATTCTCGAAATAATTTTTGCAATTTGACTAATCTCTTTAAACAAATTATCTTTACTCACGTTTTTTCCTAAAACAAAGTAAAAATGAAATTCATAAAAGAACCTATAAATCGATTTATTAAGCTTGAAACATCAAGCAGTATTATATTATTTACAGCCTCCATTGCAGCTTTAGTTCTGGCCAACTCAAGTTTAAGTGAATCTTTTCTGGGTTTCTGGAAAAATTACGTCACTATTAGTTTACCTGGATTTGAGCTATCTAAACCCGTATTAAAATGGATAAACGATGGCTTAATGGCCATTTTCTTTTTTCTAATTGGTTTAGAAATAAAACGTGAAATTTTAATAGGAGAATTAAGCGACATTAAAAAGGCTTCGTTACCTATTTTAGCAGCTCTCGGAGGAATGATTTTTCCCGCCCTCCTTTTTGTAGCCTTAAATAAGGGAAATGCAGGAATGGAAGGATGGGGAATCCCAATGGCAACCGACATCGCATTTTCTCTCGGTATTTTAACCTTGCTCGGCAAGCGGGTTCCGGTTGGGTTGAAAGTTTTTTTAATGGCCTTTGCTATTATTGATGATCTGGGGGCAGTACTGGTCATTGCTTTCTTTTACAGCTCGAAATTAATTTGGGCCAACATAGCAATTGGCTTAGCTATTGTTGTCGCGCTTGCCATTCTGACGCGATTTAAACTTTATACAAAATACTTATATTTTATTGCCGGCGCCATCGTTTGGGTGCTATTTCTGAAATCCGGAATTCACTCAACAATTGCCGGAGTACTAATGGCACTTACCATTCCTATTGATCGACATATTAACACCAATATTTTTTATGAGAAAGGAAAAGAAATACTTGACGGTTTTAAACAGGAGTGTGATAATCAGGATGAGAACAAAACCATTCTTAATCACCATCAATTAAATGCCATCGATCAGATGGAAGAACTTACCGAAAAAACGGCCTCTCCCATTCAATTTCTCGAACATCGTCTGCATGGCTGGGTAGCTTTTATAATTTTACCATTATTTGCTTTTGCAAATGCCGGTGTAGTTTTTAGTTTTTCGGGAGATACCAATACCACCCTGGCAAGTAATATTGCTTTTAGTCTTGTAATTGGAAAGTTTGTGGGAATTTTCCTTGTATCGTTCATTGCTATAAAGTTTAAACTCTCAGAACTACCTAAAAATGTCAATTACATGAATCTGGCCGGCGTATCCATGCTTGGTGGGCTTGGATTTACAATGGCTTTATTTATCAATAACCTTGCCTTTAGCGACGAGATTCTTATTAATTCTGCAAAAATGGGCATTTTACTTGGCTCGTTTGTGGCAGGATTAGCTGGTTATGTATTGCTACGAATTTCAGCGGGCAAAAAAAATCCTTCAGCAATTTAGCTGAAGGATTTTTTTAAATCCATTACTTTAATTTTAATTCAAGTTCATTTCAACATGTCCCGTCAATTCGCTTTCTAAAACATCATACGACCGGGCAAAATCCAGTATGTTTTTTACACACTGGTCTGATGGTTCTAAATCCATCGGTTTTGTTTCACTTTCAAATTCGCTTTGAATATTGTTTACAAAATAAATCAAGGTAGAGTAATCCATCATAGGCATTAAAATTATTTTCTTTTAAAACGCCTTACTCTCCTCAATATTGTGTTAACAATAGTTAAATAGCTGTGAGGTTCAGCTTTTTTTCTTCCATTAATTTTCGAAGATTTATTAAAGCATACCGCATACGCCCCAGGGCCGTATTTATACTTACATCGGTTTGCTCAGCAATTTCCTTAAAGCTCAGCCCCATGTAGTGTCGCATATGAATTACTTGTTGCTGATCCTCAGGAAGTTCATTTACCAGGTGTTTCACTTCTTTTAAAATTTGCGCATACACCATCTGATCCTCAATAGTTTGTTCTGAAAACTTTTGCGAGTTAAAAATATCTACATCTGTACTGTCGTTTGATATGGTACCCTGCAGCTTTTCTTTTCTGAAATGATCGATAATCAGGTTGTGGGCAATCCGAAGCACCCAGGATACAAACTTACCGTTTTCAATATACTTTCCTCTTTTTAGGGAACGGATAACCTTAATAAAAGTATCCTGAAAGATATCTTCCGCCAGTTCCTGATTTTTGACAATAAGCAAAATATACGAAAACACTCTGCTTTTGTGTCTAACTATTAATGTCTCAAGTGATTCTTGATCGCCTTGTATAAAACGTTGAACGAGTTCATTATCGTTCAGTTTACTTAGTCTGAACATTACCTTCTATTTATGTGTAAACAAAAAGTAAAGTTTATCTATAGGCGTTTAATTTTTAGTGAAGTAAAACTATTATTCTAATTTTGTACCGTTCAAAAATGAAACATTTTACCGACAAAAGCAAGTTTTTTTAACATTTTATCGCATTTCTTAAAAAATTATGTCCAATAGCAAAAATGCTAAATACATTGAGATTCAGAACGCAAGAGTTCATAATCTCAAAAATATAAGCCTAAAAATTCCACGAAACAAATTCATTGTTGTAACAGGCGTTTCGGGGTCGGGGAAATCATCGCTGGCCTTCGACACTTTGTTTGCAGAAGGGCAACGGCGTTACGTTGAAAGCCTTTCGTCATACGCACGTCAGTTTTTAGGCCGAATAAATAAACCCGAGGTTGATTTTATTAACGGCATACCGCCTGCCATTGCCATCGAACAAAAAGTGAATACACGTAATCCGCGATCAACAGTAGGTACTTCAACCGAAGTGTACGATTACCTGAAATTACTTTATGCAAGGGTTGGACAAACTATCTCTCCGGTATCGGGGCAAGTGGTTTCGCGCAACAGTGTTACCGACGTGGTAGATTTTGTAAACGGTTTTAAGGAAGGTACTCGTTTAATTATTGCAGCTCCGCTAGCGGCAAAAAATGGAAGAACCATGCTTCAGGAAATCGAATTGCTGATGCAACAGGGATTTTCGCGCATTGAAACCGACAACGAAATTCTGCGTATTGATGAGCTTGTTCAGAACAATTCTGATAAGTTATGTTCGGATACCTGTAACCTGGTTATCGACCGCATTGCGGTGAAGCACGATGAAGACACACAAAGCAGGTTGGCCGATTCGGTTCAAACAGCATTTTTTGAAGGCCATGGCGAATGCACCGTAAAAATTTACCTGAAAGAAGGTGTTGAAACAAAAATTTTCTCGAACCGATTTGAAGCCGATGGAATTGAGTTTGAAGAACCAACAGTTCACATGTTCAGCTTTAACAACCCGGTTGGCGCGTGTCCTACCTGCGAGGGTTACGGCAAAGTAATTGGGATTGATGAAGACCTGGTAATTCCGAACAAATCATTATCGATTTACCAGGATGCCATTGCCTGCTGGAAAGGTGAAAAAATGAGTAAATGGAAAAACCAACTTATTTACACCGCAGATAAATTCAATTTTCCGATACACAAGCCCTTTTACGAACTCAGCGACGAACAAAAGTTTTTGATTTGGACAGGCAACGGCTATTTTGAAGGACTCAATCAATTTTTTAAGCACCTCGAAGAGGGCAGCTATAAAATTCAATACCGGGTAATGTTATCGCGCTACCGCGGAAAAACCATTTGTCCGGAGTGCAAAGGAAGCCGCTTAAAAAAAGAAGCCGCTTATGTAAAGGTCGCCGGAAAATCGTTGCAAGAATTGGTTTTAATGCCGGTTTCAGAGCTTCGCGGTTTTTTCGCTTCACTTGAGCTTAGCCCACACGAACAAAAAGTTGCTAAACGCATACTCATCGAAATCACTAATCGTCTCGAGTTTTTATGCGATGTGGGCTTGGGTTACCTTACTTTAAACCGACTTTCGTCAACCTTGTCGGGTGGCGAATCGCAACGCATAAACCTGGCAACATCCTTAGGTAGCAGCCTGGTGGGCTCGCTTTATATTTTAGATGAACCCAGCATTGGGCTTCACTCCAGAGATACTGAAAAACTAATAAAAGTATTGCGCCGCTTACAAAAAGTTGGCAATACGGTATTGGTTGTTGAGCACGATGAAGACATTATCCGTGCTGCCGACCTTGTAATCGATATTGGCCCGCTTGCCGGTCAACACGGAGGCGAGGTTGTTTTTCAGGGAACACATAAAGAACTGGAAGAAAGCCCGACCAGTTTAACCACCAAATATTTGGTTGGAACCGAAGAAATACCGCTACCCCATCAACGGCGTAAGTGGACCAATGCAATTGAAGTGGTTGGCGCACGCGAAAACAACCTTAAAAATGTAACGGTAAAATTCCCGCTGAACACCCTCACTGTTATCACCGGTGTTAGCGGATCGGGAAAATCATCGCTTATTTCAAAAATTCTTAGTCCGGGTTTAACAAAAATTCTTGGTGGCTACGGCGAAAAAACAGGGCACCACGATGCCATTTTAGGCGACTACAAAATGATAAATGCGGTAGAATTTATCGACCAGAATCCTATAGGAAAGTCATCACGATCGAACCCGGTTACCTACCTGAAAGCTTACGATGAGATTCGGAAGTTATTTTCGGAACAGCAGGCCGCAAAAATACAGGGACTTAAGCCTTCTCATTTTTCGTTTAATGTTGATGGTGGCCGCTGCGATGAATGCCAGGGCGAAGGAACAATTAAAGTTGAAATGCAGTTTTTGGCCGATGTTTACCTCTTATGCGAAAGTTGTGGCGGGAAAAGATTTAAGGAAGACATATTGGATGTGCGCTACCGGGAGATGAATGTTGATGACATTTTAAACCTTACGGTTAACGAAGCTATTGAATTGTTCGCACAAGGAAAAAGTTCGACCGAAAAAAAGATTACAAAACGACTGAAGCCACTTCAAGATGTAGGCTTAGGCTATATTAAACTTGGACAATCGTCGAGTACTTTGTCGGGTGGTGAAAGCCAGCGTGTTAAACTTGCTTCGTTTTTGGCAAAAGAGAAGGACTCGCCTACCCTATTCATTTTTGACGAGCCAACCACGGGATTGCACTTTCATGATATCCGAAAACTACTGGATTCATTTAACGCGCTTATCTCTCGTGGCCATTCCATTTTAGTAATCGAGCACAACATGGATATTATTAAATCGGCCGACTGGATTATTGACCTTGGTCCAGAAGGTGGTGATAAAGGGGGAACACTGGTTTTTGAAGGAACACCTGAGGAGATTATAAAAAAGGAACAATCGTATACCGGCTTGGCACTTAAAGAAAAACTATAAAAAAAGAGCCGCCTCATCAGGCGGCTCTGAACCATTAAAATCTCACTATTTAAACAGTTGCATCTTCTACTACAACCGGTTTAATTACACTGGTTTTTGCAATATTATCTGCTATTGGGCAGCGCAATGCAATTTCCTTTAGCAGCTCTTCCTTTTCTTTTGTCGAAAGATCAGCATCAATATGCACATAGCTTCTTATTTCGGTAAACCCAGCTCTGCCTTCAGTCGTTTTTCCAAGCAAAAAGTCTTTGTCAATATCACCTTCTGCCATTACTCGAATTCCCTTAAGAGGTATGCGCCTTTGCTGCGCAATAATTCGCCCAATTGCACAAATGCAGGCGGGTAAAGAACTCAGAAAAATTTCTAACGGGTTGGGACCTTCGTCATTTCCTCCGGCCATTTTAGGCTGGTCGATTACAAATGGGTGCGAACAGTTAATTTGAGTGCTAAAAGTACGGCCCATTTCTCCGCTTACTTTTATAGTTGAAGTTGCCATAACATATACTATTGATTCATAATGAACAAATGTAATTTTAATTATCACAATCTTTTATGACTTTAGTCAAATAAAGAACATAATTTCATTATAAATTAAAATTAGGGTTTTAGTCGTTTCCACAAATTCCGTAGGAATAAAACCGCATACACCACTAACGGAGTTAACAAGACTAGAGCAGTAAGAATTAGCCAGCTTTTAAATTCCAGAGGAGCATTTTTGAACGAAAAAGTCCAATTTCCGGAAAGCAAAAATGCAATCAGGCCCCAAAACAGTGCCAATAAAATATTTAGCTGCAAAATTTTAACCATAACTGTTTTGACAGCATTAGTTTCTTTTTGAGGAAATAGCTGGAGCATTAACAATGCATACAAAGTAAGTAACAACCAAATAATGAAATTACCAAAAGGCAGCTCCCGGTCAGGAATGATACTCCTGGCCAATAAATCGGTATTAATAAACAGCAGGTAGGCTGTAAAAATTACCAATACCGGAAACAGAATAATATTAATTTTCTTCAACAACATTATTTTGAACTAAAAGCGGCAGTTTTTTCCATTCGCGAACCAATAAAAACCCAACAACGATAGCCGACATGGTATCAGCCAGGGGATAGCTGAGCCAAATTCCATCAATCGCCCAAAACTGCGGCAGAATGTACAACAGTGGAATTAATCCGATAACTTGTCTGAAAATTGTAGCGAACATCGATAACCCCGCCTTCCCAATGGCCTGGAAAAAATTAGATGCCACCACCTGAAATCCAACAAGGGGCAATGCCAAAACAACCAGCCTGAGACCTCTTACTGCTATTTCATAAAGTACCTGGCTATCGTTATTAAAAACCTTAATAATTGCACCAGGAAAGGCTTCAAGAAGAGCATAAGAAACAATGGCAATAAGCGTTGCTGCAATAAGCGATATTCGCAAAGTATCTTTTATACGTTTAACCGATTTGGCTCCATAATTAAAACCAATAATGGGTTGCGAAGCCATGTTTAAGGCCACAATTGCCATTATAACCAGGGTTAGAACAGAGTTTATAATCCCCATCGCTCCAACGGCCAGGTCGCCACCAAAATCAATTAGTTTTTTATTGAGAAGGCCTTGTACAAAACTACCGGCAATTTGCATGGAAAACGGTGCCATGCCAATTGCCAGAATTTCAAGTACAATATCCCACTTAATGTTGAGGTATTTTAATTGCAGCCTAACAACCGCACGCTTGCTTTTTGTAAAATGATACAACACCCACAGCATTAACACAAACATGGAGATTACAGTGGCATAAGCAGCTCCTTTTACCCCCATATCAAAAACAAAAATAAATATTGGATCGAGGATAATGTTGGTAACCGAACTGATTAGCATCGACACCATTGCCACACGCGCATTCCCTTCAGAACGAATTACATTATTTAACGAGAAGCCTATTACCATAAAAGCTACGCCTGCCAAAATAATATTGAGGTAATCGTTGGCATATTGAAATGTTTCTTCCGTCGACCCGAACGACCGTAAAATAGGAACTTTAAGTGCGTAAGTCACAATCATTATTATAATTGAAACCAAAATCATGAGCAGCAAACTCGTACCCAGGGTTTGTTCTGCACGCTCCATATTCTTTTTCCCCAGGTTTATCGACACATAAACACTGGCTCCGATACCAATGAGCATCCCGAAACCCATCATAATTAGCATTATGGGAAAAATTACAGAAATACCGGATAAAGCTTCAGCGCCAACACCTTGCCCAATAAAAATACGATCGACAATATTATAAAGTGCATTTACAAAAACCCCGATAAAAGCAGGTATAAAATATTTGAGCATTAAACGCCCAACATTTGCCTCCCTTAATTCTTCAATGTTTTTCATGTGCCCGGTAAAGGTAAGTAATCTGATTAAACATTTACCTCACTGCTTTGTTTTCGCACATTTAATAACGTAAATTTGCACCCTGATAAAAACGGAAGAATGAAGAAAACAAAAGTCGATCAGGCCATTAACAGTCAGCTCTTTTCTGCTGACAGCAAACAGGTTTTGCAGGCGTTAAACCTTTTAAAAGAACAAGGAAATGCGGAATACCTGCCCATTTTATTTGATTTGTTGCTTGCAGGTTGCGAACCAGAGGTGGAGCAGGAAATAGTAAAGTTGCTGGGCACTATTAAGGACAAGAATTCCATACCGTTTTTTGTGGATGCCCTGAAAAATGAAAAATATGTACCTATACGAAAAAAGATAACAACGGTTTGCTGGCAAAACGGGCTTGACTTTTCTGAACATATAGAAACTTTTACCGACCTGGTTATTACAGAAAACTGGGAAACGGCCTTTGAGGCATTTACGGTTATTGAAAATTTTGAACATTTTCCGGCACCGGATGTAATGAAACCCTTAAAGCTAAAAATTGCAGCCGCATTAAAGCTTGCCCAGGAACAAAAGGCCTACTTGCTTGAAGAACTGTTAAAATTATCTACCTGACAGCCTAGCGACATTGCGTAACACCATAAAAATACTGGTTTTTTGTGTTTTGCTGGGCCAGGCAAGCGGAAGTAGTGGGCAAAACGAAACCTACCTTCTGCCCTTTGGTAACCGGGCAGCCTTAAATCCGTCGTTTGCCGGGCTCAACAACAATTATTCGTACCATACGGGCAACCAGTATTATTTTATCAACAGCGAACAAACCTACAACCTTTTTTACGCCTCGTGGGACGCTTACTCCGATAAACTTAAAGGAGGTGTGGCATTAAGTTTTTCACAGGGACTGATAAGCCAAAGAAATATAAGCACCTCGCAGTTTGGGGCCTCCTATTCCGGGTTTCCAATCGCTACAAAAAATGGTGAGATTTTATTATCGGCAGGTACCAACCTGGGAGTAGGCACCAAACAATGGTCTGTTGCATTCCTTGACGAGGTACTAACTGATAAAGATGATGCTTCAAGTTTGCCGGGCAAAGCATTTTTGCGCTACGCCCTTATAAAACCACAGGTAGGTTTTTTGTGGATGAGCGAACAATTTCAGTTGGGACTTACGGCTGCCGTACCTTATCGGTTTGACATTGCCACGGACGCCATCGAACCTTTGGAGGAAAGCACACCGTTAAGCCTTACCTTATATCTGGCCAAAAAAATGAATAAAAAAATTCGGGACCTTTACTCCCGCCCCTTTTTGTTGTCGCCGGAATTAATTGTTTTTTACCACGAAGAGTTTATTTTTAGCCGCCTGCGCATGGTGTCGGAGCACACCAATAAAACATGGGGATTTTTTATTCAAAACGACTTTACCAACCAAATTCACACCTTTGGCGGAACGCTTGGTTATCGGAATAATTACGTGCGTTTAAACATTAATACGGGGCTGGGTATTCCAGGTCTTTCTGACTCGAATGCTTTTCTTTGCGAATTGTCGCTTCATATTATTGTCCCTCCTTTTAATTATTCGAAAAATTATCCGTGGTCGCCCGATAAAAACTAATTTGATTTTGTATTTTGGCGCATCTTTTTAACCAATAATAGCTTAATGAGCCTAAAAAAACTGGTATTTCTCTTTCTCCTGTTTCCATGTATCGCTTTTGCACAAGATCCGGGGTATTCTCAGTTTTTTGCCAATCCTTTACATTTAAATCCGGCATTTGCAGGTACCAGCGAGCTTCCCCGTTTGGTTTTTAATTATCGTAACCAATGGCCACAACAAGGAAACTCGTTTACCACTTACGCTATCTCGTACGATTTCCTGTTAAAAAAACGAAATGCAGGTCTTGGATTTCAGGCCTACCACGATCGGGAGCCGAATAACATTATTACGAGCAGTTCGGCAACTTTAGCATATTCATATCATTTACAACTGGGAAAGGAAAGTTTTATGACCCTGGGATTAAATGCCGGAGTTGTAGTAAAACAATTCGATACAAACAGTTTAATTTTTCCATCAGAAATTGACCAGTTAACCGGAACCATTAGCAACAGTGTGTTTGGTGCTGTTGATGAAGTAACAAAAAGTTACCCTGACTTTGCTTTTGGCGCCGTTGGCCAGCACCGCAGCGTTTTTTGGGGCGCCAGTGTGCATCATTTAAACACACCCAACGAATCGATTTATGAAGGCGACAACAAAGGGAAAGTTCCTATGAAAGTGACCCTTCATGCCGGAGCTCGTTTACACCGTTTTCATCATGATTTGCTCTCGCGCAGGTTTACCCTTTCGCCCAATGTGCTTTACCAACAGCAGGGTTCGTTTAAACAACTAAACCTTGGTATTTATATGATTGAAAAATCAGTATTGTTTGGGGCCTGGTTCAGGAATAATATTGATACACGCCCCGATGCACTTATTGCACTTATCGGCTTTGTGCGAAACAAATTCCAATTTGGCTACAGTTTTGATTATACCCTTTCAGAGTTATCAAATTACAGCCATGGGTCGCATGAGTTTTCATTAACATTTTTTATAGGAAGTAAGGGGAAAACACCCATTCGAAATAAATTGCTTATTCCCACACTTTAGCAACTTTCTTTGTTTGTTCGTGTTTTAATTCCCACGGCACAATAAAATGATCCTCTGTGTGAAAATCTCTCCTTTTCCTATCTGGATTATATCCTCCATAAAGCGGGAATTCTTTTTCCTGAAACGTATCCAATTCAAATTTTCTCTTCATACCTATGCTTTTTTTTATCGATTTTTGCACCAACACCTACTTTAAAATACCAACCATTAACCAATCCTTTCTACGTAATGAAGGGACAGAAAGATACTCACAAATATGACAAAAGTCAATTGTTTTAACACATTTTAGTGCAATCGATTGTAATCAGTACAAGAGAGTTACGTTGCCTTTTTGGCGGTGTGAGATTCCCCGAAAATCGTTAAATTCGATTACCCAGGTGTACACGCCGGAGGGTGCGGGATTTCCGTTTTTCATTTTTCCATCCCAGCCATTCTGCTGGCTGTTCGATTCAAAAACAACTTCGCCCCAACGATTAAATACCAACAGCTGGTAGCCGTCGTTGGACACGCCATCGGCATACACCCGAAATTCCCGATCTTCTTCTAAGGCGGCATTGGGCGAAAAGGCATTGGGCGGAAACAGCTTATCGAAGGCTACGCTAACTTGTTTTACCAGGCTGTCGGTACAGGCAAAGCTGTTACTCACTTCAAGGCTTATGGGGTAAATACCCATGGCACTGTAACGGTGAATCGGTTCTTTTTCTTCGGAAAAGGTGCTGTCGCCAAAGTCCCAAAAATAGAACATGGCTGCATGGCTGTTATTACTAAAGCTAATTTCAGGGTCGGTAATTAATACTTCCTGCGGATTAAAATTAAAATCGGCGTGCGGAACCGGGTACACCTTAATCATCGAATCATAAACGGCTGTATTTTCACAGGCATTTACATCCAAAACTGTAAGGCTTATGGAAAAAGAAAGCAGTTCGTCGCCTGAATTAATAAATGTATGCCCGGGATTTTCCTCGTTGGAGGTGTTACCGTCATCAAAATCCCACAGGTAACTTTGGGCCGGTTTGTTTGTAGCTGCCTCAAAGGTAGCAGAAAGTGGCGAACATCCTTCGGGGTTTTCAGCCGACACCAATATATCAGGTTTTACTTTTACTTCCATCGTGGCCGACTCATCAACACACCCTTTCTCGTTAACTTTAAGGGCAACGCTACGCTCAACATCCTCAAATCCCAACGGAATAAGCACACTGTCGACACCTACACCTACCTGAAAAACCTGCTTGTTATAATACCATGTAAACTCGGTTTCTTCAACAATAGTACCGGTAAAAGCAAGCTGCAGATTATAACCATAACATTCTGTTGAATCGAGGTCGAACACGGCCTGTGGCTGGTTGTAAAATTCGAAAAATATCGTATCCGCATACGGACAACCGGCGTCATCGATGGTATTTAACAGAAAAGAATAAACGCCATATTCTTCAACGCTTATTGTTGGCTGAAGCGTTAAGCTGTCGGCAACCTGAACGATGGACTCAAAAGGAATGAGCTCAACCAATGGCTTTTCATCCCCAATAAAAATTAAATCCACGGTGGCAGTTTTTGTTCCACAAAATAATGTTTGCACACGGTTGTAATCTAATTCCGGATGTTTGGTATCACGCACTTCGATGTAGGCTGTTGCCGAGAGTTGTAAATCGAGATTTTCCATTCCACCAAATTCAACAACATAGCCTTGCGGGAAATAATAACCGTTAGGGCTGTTTTTATCTCCCTCGTCAGAAAGGTCGTTCCATGATTTTGCTTTACCACTGGGGTCTACCACCATATGTGCATAATCTTCATCGTCGCCCCAGTTTTTTTGCACATTATTAGGTTCACCGTTGTTCCAGTACGAAAAATTACCGCCAACTGCTGAACCATTGTAGTTACCCCGCCAAAACTGAGTTCCGGCTTCGGGACCGGTTTCCCAAAACCATTCACCCTCATTTTTTGCATCGCTGGCACCAATCCATCCCACGCCATCAATTTTCGACCAGATAAAATTATTTTCAGTACTTGAAGTTATGGTAGCCAGATAACCTTTAAGGCCGTAATACTCCATTTCTTCTGCCGCTTTGCGTGCTTCGGTCCAACGAATTCCACGTTTTGCAATGTACTGGTAAAAGTGTTTGGTATACGGCAGATAATCGGCATCTAAAAGGCTTATTGAAAATTCGCGAATACCTACCTCCCTGTTTCCATTCTGATTGTAGTAATATATTTTTGATATGGCTTCGCGGTATTGTTCGTCTGTACCAACACCACTTATTTCGAGTGTTCCATTGGCACTGTTCCAGTTATACTTTAAAGAGCCAACAGCTTCGTATCCGAGCATATCCTCGTTACGCTCATAGTTAACAATTGACACTTGCATTCCTTTGTCAGCAGCATCTATATCAATATGTTGCACAATAATACCTGGTGCCACCAATACTGATTCGGAACAATAAACGACAGCCTCTGTATCGGCATTATCAATAACCGGCACATTATTTTGCGCATATAAAAAACCGGCCCTTCCAACAATACAAAAAAATGCAATAAGAAAAACCGGTTTAATTTTATACATAGCTTTTGCGGCTTACTTCCTGTTGGAAAAATATTTCATGAATTGTGAGCGCTCGTACATAAACGGATCGGGAATATTTTTATAGGAAAGTCGTCCTCTGAAATCGTCGATTGATTTAAAGTTCCAATTTTGCATAAAAGTTCTTAGTTCCTTCAATATTTCGCCAACAACCGGGGTACCGTTAAGGTATAAGGTAGAACACAGTTGTGCGACCTGGGCGCCGGCAAGTAATTGTTTCACCACGGCAGTTCCGTCGTGAATACCGGTTGATGCTGCAATATCAAGTTGTGTAACTGATGATGCTACCATACCCACCCAACGCAGTGAGCGGCGCAAATCGGCCGGAGTACTAAATACTTCAGACGATACCAACTCGAGGGTCTCCAGGTTAATATCGGGCTCGTAAAAGCGGTTAAACATTACCACACCTTTTGCACCGTGGGCTTTTAATTTATCGGCCATACCAATAATATTACTATGGTTTAGCCCAAATTTTACCGAAACCGGAATATTTACTTCCTGTTTTACTTTATCCAGCACATCGAGGTAAAGCTGTTCGATAAGGCCCGGTTTCTCGTGGCGGTCGGTTGGTAAATAAAAAATATTTAACTCGATAGCATCGGCACCGGCTTCTTCAAAATCTTTTGCAAAGCTTGTCCATTCGCTCGACGACACACAATTTACACTGGCAATTATGGGTACATCAACGGCAGCTTTTGCTGTTTTCACCAATTCCAGGTGGCGGGTTACCGAGTTGTCGCGCAGGTAATTTTTTATATAATCTTCAGCCTCGGGGTAAGCCATATTTTGCTGATCTTTCTCAAGCATACTGCTTACCTCGTTATTAATTTGCTCTTCAAAAATGGATTTTAATACAATTGCTCCAATTCCGGCATCGGCAAGTTCCTTAATTTTTTCAACAGAGCTGGTTAATCCGGAGCTGGCTGCAAGCAGTGGGTTTTTAAGCGTTAATCCGAGGTATGTAGTTTCTAAATTTGCCATAATAAAAGTTTTAAGTTAAAAGCTCAGCATTGTTTGTTCGAAAACTGTTAGCTTCTCGCCGCGCTGTTCTTATTTAAAAAATCTGTTTGTTTCAATTAATAATTTCGTGCTCCAAAAATTTTACTGCCTACACGAATCATTGTGCTTCCTTCTTCAACAGCAATCGGATAATCGCCCGACATGCCCATTGATATTTCTGTAAAAGATTCGGAATCGGAAAAATATCTATTTTTCAGCGAATTAAAAATATTTTTTAACACGCGAAACTCGTTTCTTACCTGATTTTCGTCGTTACTATAAGTTGCCATGCCCATAACGCCCACAATAGCTACATGTTGCAATTGCTGTACAGCCTCTGAACTTAAAATCTCGTCGGCCTCCCCGGGCGAAAGACCAAATTTTGTGCTTTCCTGAGCAATATGAAATTGCAACAACACCTTAATTACCCGCTTGTTTTTAGCACCTTCTTTATTTATCGTTTTTAAAAGCTTTAACGAGTCTACTCCGTGGATAAGAGCAATAAACGGAGCAATATATTTCACCTTATTGCTTTGCGGGTGACCAATAAAATGCCATTCAATATCTTTTGGAAGCTCTTCGTATTTTTTGCATAAATTCTGCACTTTGTTTTCGCCAAAAATACGATGCCCCACCCGGTAAGCTTGCATTATTTCTTCGTTGGGTTTGGTTTTCGATACCGCAACCAGGCGCACGTTATTGGGTAAACTGCTTCGTATTTCTTCAATATTCCTCCCTATATCCATCGAATGTGTGAATTTGCTGTAAAAATAGAAATAAAGTTGGAATGGTTTTACATATTCCTATTCAATATTGGGTGTGGCGGTACCGGCTATTTTAATATTTTTGCAGCACAAAATGCATAAAAAAGAAAACATACGGGTGCAGATGAACGAATTGGGGCGGTTAAACCAAGCCTTCGTTTTTATCATTAATTTTGAGGCCGACCATGCGCTAATTTTTTCTCCCGATGATAGCTCGCAGCTGTTGTGGCAAACCAGGCAAGCAGGCAATTTTGAAACGGCCAAAACAAAAACCACCACGATGCAATGGGAAATCGATCCGGTTGCTTTTAGTGCCTATCAGCAAGGATTTTCGCGGGTACAGCAACACATTCACAACGGCGATACCTATTTGTTAAACTACACCCAACCAACGGCTGTAAAAACCAACCTATCGCTTGAAGAAATTTTTCATGAAAGCCAGGCGCGCTATAAAGTGTTGCTAAAAGATAGATTTGTTTGTTTTTCGCCCGAGATTTTTGTCCAAATTGAGGCGGGTAAAATTTCGTCGTTCCCGATGAAAGGGACGATGGATGCAACTTTACCAAACGCCAAGGAACACCTGTTAAACGACTCGAAAGAACTGGCCGAACACCATACCATTGTTGACCTCATTCGTAACGACCTGAGCCTGGTAGCCGAAAATGTTACCGTAGAAAAATTCAGGTACCTGGAGCGTTTGAAAACCAATAGGCGCGACTTATGGCAGGTTAGCTCGAAAATTAGCGGTCAATTGCCCCAAAACTACACCGAATGTATTGGCGATATTGTATACAAGCTGTTACCGGCGGGCTCGATATGTGGGGCGCCAAAAAAGAAAACGGTTGAAATTATAAAAGCAACAGAAGGATACAAGCGTGGTTTTTACACCGGTGTTTTTGGTTATTTTGATGGTAAAAACCTGGACAGCTGTGTTTTGATACGGTACATTGAAAAACAAGAAAACCAGCTGGTATATAAAAGTGGCGGCGGGGTAACTTTTTTAAGCGATGCAAAAAGTGAATACGAAGAACTGGTGAAAAAAGTTTATGTTCCGCTGAAGGACAAAGATTGAAGGGGATGACAAGTACTTACAATTAACGATTTATGGAATTACTTGAAACAATAAAATGCAAGGATGGCAGGCTTTTTAACCTCCCCTATCACCAGGCGCGCTTTAATCTGGCCCTAACAAAATTTTTTCCTGGAGCGCAAAAACCCGAGCTTTCCGAGCTGATTAAAATCCCTGAAAGCTGTGCCTCTGGCTTGTTTAAATGCCGGGTTGTATATTCCGAAAAAATTAAACTGATTGAATTTTTACCTCACCAATACCGGCCTGTAAACAGTATCCGGTTAGTTGAAGCCAATAATATTAACTATAGCTGTAAATATGCCAACCGAAATGCGCTTCAGCAATTGTTTAGCCAGCGCGGCGGTTGCGACGATATACTGATGGTTAAACAGGACTGCATTACCGACAGCTTTACTGCAAATCCTGTTTTTTTCGATGGCATAAAATGGTGGACCCCCGACACCCCATTACTTGCCGGAACACAACGTGCCCGCCTGCTTGCCGAAAATAAAATATCGCTTTGCAGAGTTACCCTTAACAACCTGCACCGCTTTACAAAAATTGGCTTAATAAATGCCCTCCAGGATATGAGTGATATGCCTGTAATTCCCATCTCGCAACTAAAACACCAGTAAAAAAATAGCACAATGTATTTGTTTGGTTACAATGTTTTTGCATTCATTACCATTTTTATTTAACAAAAGTGAGTATATTTAGAGCACCAAAAACAGTAAACCGTTGAATACGCACCCACAAATAATACTGCAAAAAGGAATACACCACGCGCAACAGGTTATTTTTGTTCTTTTTGATTATAATAAAGAATTGAAAAAACACTTACGCGAGTTAACTCCTGCCATGTGGAGTAAAACCTACAACTGCTGGTACATTAAAGAAAGCGATTTTAACCTGAATTTCTTTTTTGTAAAATTCAGCGAACTGGCCTACATTGATTATTCAGAGCTAAAGAAACCGCTTAACAAGGTTCTGCAGCCAACGGCACGTCGCGACTATACATACCGCAACAATATTAAGCTTCCCAAACCCTATTCCGATAAATTAATTCAGAAACGGTATAGCGAAAGTACCCAACGCACCTACTCGGCTTATTTTAAGGACTTTCTGCATTTTTTCAGAGATGCTGACATTAATGATTTGAGCAAAGACGATATTAATGATTATATGCTAAAACTTGTGGCGGAAGATAAAATATCGGCAAGTGAGCAGAACCAACGCATAAATGCCATTAAGTTTTATTATGAGAAGATATTGGAGCGAGAGAAATTTCTTTACCATATTGACAGGCCCAGACGGAGCAGGCAATTGCCTAAAGTTTTGAGCAAAAGCGAAGTAAAAGAAATTATTAAACAGTGCAACAACTTAAAACACAAATGTATATTATCGTTGATTTATTCGGCTGGCTTACGCCGAAGCGAATTAATTAATTTAAAGGTTACAGAGATATACTCGGAGCGCCGATTAATAAAGATTGCTGATGCAAAAGGGAATAAAGACCGGTACACCTTGCTATCCGACGCCCTTTTAAATATGCTTCGTGATTATTATAAACAATTTCGTCCAAAGTTTTGGCTTTTTGAAGGAAATACAAATGGCTCGCAATACAGTGCCACTAGTATTGCAAATATTTTAAAAGAAGCTGCACGAAAAGCACGAATCTACCGAAGAGTAACACCACATATGTTACGACATTCGTTTGCCACACATTTACTGGAGCAAGGCACAGATCTAAGGTACATACAGGAACTCTTGGGCCATAGCTCGACAAAAACTACAGAGATTTACACCCATGTAACCAATAAAAATATTAGTAATATTAAAAACCCGTTGGATGAACTTTTTAACGATTCAACATAATATGTGTTCTTTCCACACCTATTTGGGTGTATAACAACAATAAGAAATTACGCTATAAGCGATATAACAACAATGATGATACACAGTAGTTACCAGCTAGTTAAAAACGCTTTTTAAAGCGTTTAAACAAGATAGACCCGACATGAAAAATGACAACCTTTTAACAAACGATACGATGAAATTGAAGGAGTTTATTTTCTCCCTCCCCGCTTTTGCCCTAATGGGCAATTGGAATTTTGGACAACATTTCAAGCCAACAGCCAACACACATTGCACACATTTGCAAAACCCACAAGCCGACCCATGATTCCTTTTTTGCAAAAGAGTGCAATTATTTCCACCCCACAATTACATTATGTACATTTGTGTGATTTTAAGTTTATTTTGAGAAAAACGTTAATGAAGAATAAGAAAATAGAACACATCATAAATGAAATAGTTGACCAATACTGTTATGCTGATTCAACCGAAAAACCATGGATAATTGGATTTAGTGGTGGTAAAGACTCAACTGTATTATTAACTCTTGTTTGGGAAGCTCTTTTAAAAGTAAGAGAAATGCCAACGCCATTTCAATTAAAAAGACCTGTGTATGTTGTTTGCAATGATACTCTAGTTGAAAATCCAATTGTAGTAGAATATGTTGAGAGAGTTTTAAACAAAATAAACATTGCGGCCAGAGAGCAAGATTTACCCATCTTTGTAAAAAAGACTATACCAAGACTTGAAGATTCTTTTTGGGTAAATATTATTGGTAAAGGTTATCCTGTTCCCAATAATGCATTTAGATGGTGTACAGACAAATTGAAAATTAAACCAACATCTCGTTTTATCAAAGAGCAAGTTGCAGATAATGGAGAAGCTATTATTCTAATTGGCACACGTTCTGCCGAAAGTGCAACAAGAGCAAAATCAATAAAAAAGCATGAAATAAAAGGCAAGCGACTAACAAAGCACCCCAATGAGTCAAATACATTTGTTTATGCACCAATACGCCACTTGATGCTTGAAGAAGTTTGGGGTATAATAAATGGACATCAATCACCTTGGGGTGCAAATAACTCAGAGCTTTTTAACATTTATGCCAATGCGAGTGCAGATGACTATGAATGTCCAACTATGGTTACAAATAAAGAGCATTCATCTTGTGGACAAAGTCGTTTTGGCTGCTGGACTTGTACTGTTGTAAAAGTAGATAAGTCAATGTCTGCATTAATAAACAATGGTTTTGAATGGTTAAATCCTTTATTGCAACTTCGAAATGTATTAGACAAAGAAAGAAATGAAATCAAGAATAGAATGCCGACACGCAGAGATGGTTCTCCTGCTGTAAATGAATTGGGAACATATTGGCCTGCTTATCGTGCTTCAATCTTAAAAAGAGTTCTTGAAACACAAAAACAGTTACAAGAAACAAAACCTCATTTGGAGCTAATTACGAATCAAGAATTAATAGCTATTCAGGTAATTTGGAATAGAGATTTGTTTTTTGACAAAAAAGTTTCGCAAATTTATAACGCAGTATTTAACATTAAGCTAGATATGAAAGACAAAGCTGAAAGACAAGAAAAAGAAAATCAACTTCTTCTTGATGCATGTAAAAACGATGACAGTGACTTTAACCTAATCCAAGACCTATTACAACTTCAAAAAAGTAAAACGCTTATGATTAGGAAACGAGGCTTACAAGCTGATATTGAAAATAGATTAGAAAGATTTATTAAAGACAATAATTAGTTGTTTCAATGATTATCAAAGAAATTGAATTAAATAACTTCAGAATCTACAAAGGGAAGAATAAGGTTCAGCTTGCTACTAATGATGATAAGAATATCATTATTGTCAGTGGAAAGAATGGCTTTGGAAAAACAACTTTTTTAATGTCATTAGTTTGGTGCCTATACGGTCGTCAAATGGAAGATGTTGACGATTTATATAGTAAAGAAATAAGGGATAATGGAGGTTATCCCAAATACATAGCCAATAGCCTAAACAGAAAAGCAAAAAACGAGGGAGAAACACAGTTCTCTGTATCAGTAACCTTTCAAGAGGTTGTCATTCCTGAAGTTCAATGTACAGAATTAAAAATAACCAGGACATATTCAACTGCAAGAGTTACAACTCCTGAAAAAGTTGAAATCTTAATTGATGGATATGATAATGAATTAACCCAAGAAGTTGGATCTGAAATTTTTATCAGAGAATTCATAATGCCTACTGAAATTGCCAAATTCTTTTTCTTTGACGCTGAAAAAATTGTAAGTCTGGCTGAAATAAACACTGCAGAACAAAGAAGAAGTTTAAGCCTTGCTTACTCAGAGGTACTTGGCATTAAAAAGTACGAAGATATGAAAGCCGAGCTGATTGGTGTTCAAAAGAAACTTCGGGCTGACTCGGCAGGTGCGGAAGAAAAAGCTCAATTAACTCACCTAAAAGCAGATGTTGAAGAATTTGAAGCTAAAATTGATGAGAATAAAACTACAATAAAAGACTTGGATGAGCAGATTAGCGAAAAGAAATATGAATCTAATCAAATTCAGGAAAAGCTCATTAAATCTGGAAGTACAATAACTGTTGAAGAACTTAACGAACTACGCAAAAAAGAATCAGAGTTAAATTCCATCATTTTTGAAGTCTCTGAACAACTTAAACACTCATACGAAATAATTCCACTAGCTATTGTTGGCAACTTACTAAATGATGTTAGAGACCAAGTTGAAGAAGAGTTCAAATTATCAACTGCTCAATTTGATCAAGAGAAAGTACAACGTGTTACGAAAGATGTTATTAATGATCTTATTTCACACAAAAAACCCGATAATCTAATAATAGATTATGAAGTGCAAGAGTACTATGTAAAAACTATTAAAGGACTAATTAAAAAGCACTTTTTTTCTGATACAATCGACATTCCTATTGACTATAAAGAGATTCACAGTTTTTCAGAAGTTGAAAGAAATGAGTTAAATGAAACAATTAATCAATTGAAACTATCATTTAACGAAAACTTTAAAAGAATAAGCGGAGAGTACAACAAGAGTAAAAATGAACTCAATGCTGTTAAAAAGAGAATTCGAGATGCTGAAGAAAATCAAGAAAATCCCATAATTCAAGCAGACAGAGAAAGAAAAGAAAAACTAGACAAAGAGATAGAGTCGCATTTCATGGAAATAGGAAAATTAAAACAAGAAAATGAAGACCTATCTACAGAAATCACAAAACAAAAAAAAGCAATTGATAAAATAACTGAACGAATTAAAGTTTCAAAACGTAACGAAAAGAAATATAAAGTAACAGAGCGCCTAATAAAAAACCTTCAAAAATTTATTTCAAACTTTAAAGAAGAAAAAAAGAAATCTTTAGAAAAACAGATTCTTGAAGGTTTACATACCTTAATGCACAAAAAGGGCTTTGTGAACAAAGTAGACGTGCAAATCATTGGTGAAGATATTGACATTAATTTAATTGATTCACGTGGCGATTACATTAACAAAGGGAATCTATCAAAAGGAGAGCAACAAATGTACGCTACGGCACTCCTGAAAGGTCTGGTTGAAGAATCATATATTAAATTTCCAGTTTTCATTGATTCTCCAATGCAAAAGTTTGATATAGATCATGCTCATAATATTGTAAAATACTTTTACCCAGAAGTGTCAGATCAGGTTGTTTTATTTCCTCTTATTAAAAAAGAAATGTCTCTTGAGGAATATGAGTTATTAATTCCTCATGTTTCCAATGCTTATTTACTAGACAATAAGAACAATGACAGTACTGAATTTAAGCATGTAAAGGCTGAAACACTATTTAGCGAATTTGATAAATTGAATGCAAATGCAGTTTAATATAACTACGTCGTCAGATAACAAAGAAGTTGTAAGGGATTTAACAAGAAGATTAAACCTTGGTTCTGAAAATCATATTTCCAGAATTGCTTTAACATATTCCTTAAAAACAAAAATAAAATTATCAATTACAAAAGACCTTAAGGACTCTAAAGGGAAGTCTTATAAGGACGATACATTCTTTGGTAAATACAAGAATTATTATGTTGCAATGCTGTGTCAACATTATAATCTGCATAAATCAAATACAGACATTGGCAAGTATGTAAAAATGCATGTTGACCATGGATTAGAGATGATAAATAAATTATTTGCAGATAATATTAATTATTCCGGTTTTGATTTTCTAATTGACAGCATTGATAGTGGTATATCTGAACTTGAAAGCTCCAAAGTAAGCTTGGAGCATATTGATAATTTTAATCAAAATATTGAAAAAACACATTCATGTAATCCATGGAAATTGCTAGTCGGCAAAGACGATATTGGTTCAGAAATATTTTTCACTCCAAACGATACCATCAAATATAGCAATGCCCATATAGCAGTTGCAGGTCAATCGGGTTCAGGAAAAACATATTTTGCGCAACGGATCTTAGAACGAATTGTTAAAGCAAGCGATTATCAAACAAACTTTTTATTCTTAGATTTTAAAGGAATAAGTGATTCGGAGAAAGACAGTAATGAGTTTAAAGGTTTCTTTACTGCAACAAGAGCTGAATTGATTGATACACCAAATAAACCATTTCCAGTTAATCCATTATCATTTATTGACAGTATCAATGAAAATAATAAGATACTTGGCATAAATAAATTTGTAGACATTATCACAGATTATGCAGGGTTGGGGAAAGTGCAAGTCCAGCAATTAAAAGAAGCAACAAAAAGAGCATTCGACAATCATCATGGAGGGAAATACCCAACTATTCAGGAAATCCTAAATAATGTTTTGGATATTGCAGGAGATAGACCATCTACCCTGACTGAAATACTTATTGGATTAAGTGAAATAAATTTATTTGACAACAATAATGACGGAGCATTCCTAAATAAAAATTACTATTTAAGCCTTTCTGGTGATTTAAGTAGAAATGTGCGGTTTACAGCAGCATTCCTAATTATCAATTATATATACAACACTTTCATGAACATGGAAAACTCTGTTGTTGAAAAAGATATTAAAGGCATGCGCTATGTTTTACTAATTGACGAAGCGCACAATGTCTTTAAAGACAAGAAGTCAAAAGAAATTTTGGAAAAAATTCTTAGAGAAATTCGCTCCAAAGGAGTTTCAGTAATTTTGTTATCTCAAGGAATTGAAGAATTTAATCAACCATCATTTGATTTTTCCAGCATGTGCGAGACTGCTTTTCTGATGAATATTAAATCTAAAAATGATCTAAGAATAATTAATAAATTCCTGGGATTTAGCGACAAAGAAAGTTCGAAAGTTGCTCGTTCTATGGAACAGATACAAAACAGACAAGCAATTTCAAATATAAAAGAGTTTGAAAAAGCTAAATTATTTAATGTTTGTTAGCGATGGCAGAAAGTCAAAACATCGAATGGAAAGAAAGTTGGCGTGATGAATACTTAAAATGGATTTGCGGATTTGCAAATGCACAAGGTGGTAAAATCTATATAGGCAAAAATGATAAAGGAGAAGTAGTTGGTGTTGAAAATGCAAAGAGATTGATGGATGATTTGCCAAATAAGATTGTAACCAACTTAGGTGTAATTTGTGACATAAATTTATTAGAGGAAAACGGAAGAAACTATATTGAAATAATCGTTGAAGCATATCCTAATCCAGTTAATTTCAAAGGTCAATATCATTACCGTAGTGGAAGCACCAAACAAGAACTAAAAGGCGCAGCTCTTGATAAATTTCTACTTCAACAATATGGGAAAACTTGGGATAGTGTTCCTGTTCCAAGGCTTTCAGTTGAAAACTTAGATGAAAATGCTTTCAATATTTTTCGCAAAAAAGGAAAAAATAGCGGCAGAGTTGATGATGAGATACTTAACGACTCAAACTTATCGATACTGGAAAATCTTGATTTAATTGAAGACAATTACATTACAAGAGCAGGTGTATTACTATTTCATCCAAAACCAGATAAGTTATTTACAGGCTCATTTATCAAGATTGGGTTTTTCACAACTGATGATGATTTACGTTTTCAAGATGAGGTACATGGAAACCTTTTCGACCAAATTGAAAAAACACTTGACTTACTTAAAACAAAATATCTGAAAGCTGAGATTAGATATGAAGGAGCAAGCCGAATTGAGGAATTTCCTTTTCCTGCACCTGCATTCAGAGAAGCACTTTTAAATGCAATAGCACATAAAGATTATAGTAGTACAACTCCAATACAGATAAGTGTTTATGAAAACAAAATGATTATTTGGAATCAAGGAGAACTGCCACAAGACTGGACAGTAGATAAGTTAATGGTTAAACATCCATCTCTACCTTATAATCCCAAGATTTCAAATGCCTTATTTCGTAGTGGATATATTGAAGCTTGGGGACGTGGTACAATCAACATGTTGAATGAATGTATTGAAAGACACTTACCTTTACCCAATTACTATGTGGACTACTCTGGAATCATTGTTGAATTTAGAAGGTTTGATGAAGGATATTTGAAATCACAAGGTTTAAATGATTCATTCGTAAAAATTATATTGTTTGTTCAAGAAAATGGAAGAATTACCAATACTGAGGTTCAACAAATTTGCAACGTTTCCAAACGCACTGCATCAAATTATTTATTGGAGCTGGAAAAGGACTATTTAAATAAAGTTGGGGGTACAGGTAAAGGAACATATTACAATTTAAAGGGGCAACAATGGGGCAATACAGAATAGTAAATAAACCTTATAATGCATATTATCAGCAGAATAAAAGCGAACCAAAGGGGAAATTATGGGGAACTTACCACGCTACTTGCAAAGCACATTGGCAAGCCCCTGCAAGCCCTCACACAGCCAAATACTTGCCAATAAGCTTTCCCAGTTTCCTTCGCACTTTGCCGCTAATGGCGGCATTGGAATTGCCCACACATAAAATAAACTGGTTCTTCGTAACCTACTTTATTGGTATGACAAAAGGATTGATAACGAAAGATAGTGCAAGATATGAAAATGAATACCTTTGATCTAACACAAAACCAGCTGGTAACATTTTGTATATTCCATAGGGGTTTCAGCGGTTTTCGGGCATTGTAGCTTTTATCAAATTAAGGTGTAACGGTCGACAGTGACGCTCTCCGAAATCCCCTACGTAACATACAATTTTCCGTTAGCGGTCAGTTTAAAACAGAGTACAAAGGAACTAAATTTGAAAAACCTGAAAATATAACCTAACAACACCATGAGAAAAAACATATTCATTTTATTAATTTCTCTATTTCTTTTTGGTTGCAATTCCAACAACTCCCAACAAGAGAATGTAAAAAATGCAGATAAAACAAAAGCATCTCCAACACTTACAGAAATGGTATGGAAAGACTACAATGAAATTTTGTTTTTATTATCCCAAAAACATCAAATTGATTCTTCCATAGCAAAGCCTTTAATAACTGAATATTTGAGAATCCATGACCCAATGACATATTTTTCTTTGACAATTGACTATCCAGAAAAAGACACAACCGTTTTTGATTACATTTTTAAGCCAAGAGAAAATATTGGTGTAACAATTCAAAGACTTTCAGAATCTTACTCAATTGAGACCTCTACTCTTTCATGTTTTATTTATGACTTTAAAGTTTTCGATAAACTGTTAAAAATTGAGGAAGAATGTGAGAATTATCCAGTAGATTACGAAATATCCAAAGATTATTAGTTCAATATTTTAAATCAAATTTCAAATGGAAATCATCGAATTATTAAGGGACTTAGGAATTTTTGGATTGTTCATGTGGTTTATTCAAATGTTGCTTTCAAAATCAGCAAGCAAACAATTTGAGACCTATAAAAATGAATTAAATAAAACTTTAATTGAGCATCAATCCCTATTTGACAATAGATTGGAATTGTATAAAACTGAATTGAATTTACAGAATTATAAAGCAACAAAAATATATGAACAACAACTATCAATAATAATTGAGCTACATAAAAAACTGTTGACTTTAAATCAAGAAATGGCTATTATGATTGTTGTTCGAATGAAAAATTTAACGGAAAGAACTGCTGAATCAGAAGATAAAGATTTAACTCAAATCGCAAAGACAGGTGCTTTTTATGATGACTTTTTAAAATTTTTTCAGCAAAATATTCTTTTTATACCGCAAGACACAGCAGACAAAATAGATTTAATAATAAAAGAATATATAAGTAATATTTTGAGTTTGATTACGAAGAAAGGAACTTCCGATGATTTATCATTTGAAGAAGTAAATTCGTTGAGTATAAAGTTAAGGACTGAAATACAAGAAGCAATCGAAGTTTTGAAAACTGACTTTAGAAAATTACTTGGAGTTGAAAAATGAAAAAAACCGAACCGCTAACAAAGTGCAAATGTAATGCGGGCGAGCGTGGTTTTCCAGCGTTTTTGCCCTGTTCAACCACCGCCAATCCGTCGTTGACGGATTGGTAGTAAAAACAAAATTTAGTGCTACGCCGGCTTGGCTTCGTGCAACCCTGACAAGTTGCCGTTTCAAAGCTCCGCACTCCACTTGCACCCACCGTTGGGGGCAATAGAAACAAACCGAGAACAAGAAGATTAACATTGAATGAAAAAGAAAATATTATTAATAAGTTTTGATTTTATAAAAGAGAGTTATTCTGACATAACTTATTCAATTGCGACAATTATGTCATCCCTGAAATACGATAAAGATTTTGATTATATTGAACCTGAACACTATGGAATAAACCTAAGTGAACTATATCGAAAATTCAATAAGAATACTGAAAAGATAAATGATAATATTAAGTTTCAATTTTGGAATGAATTAAGAACAAAGTCATTCAATTATGATTTTATTGCAATTGGTGTAACTACTTGGTCAAATATTCACGTGGAATATCTTGTGAATGAAGTTTTGACAGAATATTCAGGGAAGTTAATTTTAGGAGGATACGAAGTAACAGCAACAGATGATAAAACACTTTTGAAAACTTATCCAAAAGCAGACTATTTTATAAAAGGTTATTCAGAAACTGCACTTAAAAAGATTATTAACAACAATTACAATGGTTCAACAAAAATCATTAATGAAACATTGGACCAAAAAGATTTGATTTCGCCATATATTTCTGGACTTTTATCGACAAATATGAAAAAAGTTCATTGGGAAACAAAACGTGGTTGTCCTTATAAATGTGGTTTCTGCGAGTGGGGAAATGCGTCAAATAAAAAAGTTATTCCAATTAATCAAAAACGTTTACTATCAGAGATTGACTTATTTAAAAAATCGAATATTGAAGAAATTAATTTATTGGATGGAACATATAATTTTGGCAAAGAATATATTGACCATTTAGAAAACATTCTCTACAATACGAACGCGAAAATCACAATGCAGTCACGTTTTGAAAATGTAAACGATAGACAAAATGGAGAACGCTTTTTAGAAGTTTGCAAGAAATTTTCAAACAGAGTTAAATTAGAGTTTGGTTTACAGACAATTCATCAGTTAGAAATGAATGTAATTGGAAGAAGGAATGATTTAACAAAGGTGAAATCCGTAATGTCAAAATTGAATGACATTGGTATTCATTACGAGGTAAGTTTAATTTATGGAATTCCAGGACAAACTTATAATTCATTTTCCGAAACAGTTGAATATGTTCTTAATAATGGATGCGAAAATGTTCGAGCATTTCCTTTGAGAATACCACGCAATTCTGAAATGGAAAAGCAAAAAGGAGCGTTAGGAGTAAAAGAAACTACTTTGGAATTTAATGTTGACCAAGTAACAAGTTCTTATTCATTTGACAATTCAGATTATGAAAAAATGCAACAATTATCTGAGAAACTTTACCTTGGCGACTTGAAGAAAGATAGTGAAAATATAAAATCGAAAATTGATAAAGCAAATTATATCCTATTTGAAGAAGATAGCCCTTATGAATGGCGAATGAAAAATGTCACCAGAAAAAATCCAATTGTTTATTATGAAAAAGTAGATAAAGTTCAACCTATTCAAAAGGAACAAAAACGCTTTGACGTTGAAAAAGATGATTTTATTGAATTTGCTTTAAGAAAAATCGGAGAAAAGGTTTTAGATATTGCTGTTGATAAAGGCGGAAAGTATATAAAACAGAAAGCAAAAGAAAATCCAAGGTTACAAATGCTAATAGACTTCTTTGAAGATGTTTATAAATCAGAATTTTGGACATACAAAGACAAAAGCAATAATGAATATTTCTGTAATTTGAAACTGACAGCTAGTGGAAATGTGTTGATATTTAAAGGAAATCAAAGAACTACTGCCCCCAACAATAAATATAGGTCATTTGGCGGATAGTGGTAAATTTGAAATGAGTACAATAAATAAAATATATAGTGATTTGATAGTTGGGAGCGTTGAAATGCCAAACGCCCCATATTCGAGCCGTTAGCACCAATTTAAAAATGAGGCACTTGTTTAAAAATAACACCACTCAGAATTAAGTAACAATGAAAAAATCAACCTCAATTATGAATATAGAAAATCTCCATACTTTTTTTCAAAACGCCCAAAACATTGGACTATTTCTTGTTGCAGTATTCGCAGGTATTGTCTGGATAACCGGAAAATCAGTTGAAAAATCTCGTAATGAGCAAAGGTTAATTGATGAAGGAATTGCAGAGAAATTGTCGATATTAGCTGTTGACCTCGACAATTCAATTAATCAATTTAGTTTTGTGTTTGAGTTTTCTAAAGACGTAAATATTTCGGAAATGATTGCAGAACCATCATATCTCGAAATAATAAGTCCACCAAAAAACGGAGAGAGTAAATCAATTTTAATCAGTATCGGAGTTAACACAGCCAATTTCGTAATAAATGACAATGTGCCAAGAATTCCATTTGAAATTAAATCTGCAATTAATAATGGTGTTTTAAAACTTCAAAACATCCAATCAAATAATCAAAAGGGATTTGAGCTTGTTCTTCTTCCTCAATTTCTTGATAATCCTTTTTCCTCAATACGTGATTTTAACGATTGTAGAGTTTCTCCTTTACTTTCCGATTCAATGCTTGATAACTTATTGAAGATAACCATGGCTGTAAATTCATGGCCCATACTTGAATGTGATATAAAAAATGCTTACTGGCGAAAAGAAAATACGAATGTTCTTGGAGTATTAATTAATCAAAACAAACCATGGTCAACAGACTTCCAACAAAATACAATTCCATATGGTCTCTGGAAAATAAACTTAAGTAAAGATTTACCTGACATTGCAAAAAGTGCATATTATCATTCTATTGAGATGAAAAAAAATAAATAAAAACTGGTGGTAACAAATTGTAAATTGCATTGCGGGGTTCGTGGTGTGTCGTACGCTGGATTCTCGCAACATCGTTCCGTCCTGCCGGACAGGAACGAGCTCCGAAATCCGCAACGACAACTTACAAGTGACCGTTAGGCAAAATTTAAAAACGCATGCGTATCAACACAACCTCTAAAACTTAATTATTATGAATTGGCTTTACAAATTAAGACTTTGGCAAAAAATACTAATAATCATTATCGTTACTTTTTTACCATTAGCATTTTTGAAGAGTAAACTAGAGTTTTCTCCAGAAAATTTCATGAATGAGTGGTTGAAATTTTTTCTGTTTAGTCTTGGATGGGTTCTTATTGCAAACGAGTTTCTTAAGAGAAAAACTGCCTTTGATAAAGATAAAGAAACAAGTGAATTAGTTAATAATCTTATCATTGAACCATGTAATTCACTCATATCAAGTATTAAATCGGAAGATTCGGATAAAATTTCACAAACATGGTCTTTTATTTCCTACGTTCTTTCCAACGAGTGACGTCCCCCCGAAAAACTGGACATCTCTAAATTTGAGGATTCGGCAAAATATTAATATGTTTAATTGATAAATATTTTGCT
>ENA-ORCQ01000050-ORCQ01000050.1-marine-metagenome-genome-assembly--contig:-NODE-50-length-134077-cov-6.527478_pt1 | contig 134077 bp, 112 predicted proteins | sample MGYA00237780_ERZ508510 | MGnify/ENA primary metagenome ERZ508510 (study PRJEB26181, sample SAMN06268981) | marine metagenome | isolation source: Tt an E2 anaerobic enrichment on eucalyptus from sediment...
CACCCTGATATCCGTCTTTTGACGGATCGTCAGTGGAAAGGGTGAAAAGGTGCGGTAAAAGCGCACCGGTGATGGTGGTAACATCATCAGCCGTACGTCTCACGGGTTGCAAAGCCATGTATATCCAAAGTGTTTGCCGCTGTTGCGGTACAGCAAAACGGCCCGTTTTGCTCTCAACGCACAAGAGACTTTGGAGGGGTAGGCTGCAGGAGCCCGACAGTGATGTCGGGACAAGATAAATGATAAAGCTCCTGATGTTGTTTTAACAATAACAGGATGACAGAACCCGGCTTACAGGCTTGCCTTTTTTAATTCGGCGGATAGTTAACAGTGTTTACTATCCGCCGAATTTTTTTTAATAACCAACAGATTCGGGCAGGTAGCTAACTTTCCAGCAATTTTGTATTGATTATTTGTACACGATTCTTACATTTGTTTATTAATTGAACAACGCATTTGTTATGTTATGCCCTGAGTTGCATTAAAAACGCAGCTTTGTTTTTCATGTTTATTTCATCACTGCGTAACGGCACAACGAACATAAAAAACACGCATGAAGAATTCGAAACTAACACATTGATATTATGGTAGCTAAACAAGTTTTATTTTTAGGATTATTTCTCGTTTGTAGTCAGTTGAATGCACAAGTGTGGTTGCACGATTTTGACCAGGCATGCCTAATGGCGCAAAATGAAAATAAGTTATTGTTAATAGATTTTTATGCCGATTGGTGCGAGCCCTGCAAGCGAATGGATCGTGAAACCTGGTCGCAGGATGCAATTAAAGCAGAAATGACTAAGGTGATTGCGGTTAAAGTGAATATTGATGACCATAAGTCGCTGGCCACAAGGTACAGTATAAAGGCCATTCCGGATGTATTAATTGCAGATGCCTGGGGCGGTGAGCTATACGAGCTTAAAGGGTACAAAAGTGCCTCGCAAATGCTGGCCATATTGGAAACCTTGCCCAATGGAACCGGTGAACTAAATAATTTGTTAAAAAACCTGCAGGAGAATTCTAAAGATGCCGAATTAAATTTGCTTACAGGAAAGTATTATCAGCAGCTGAGTAAAGATTTAGAGGGTAAGGGACAATCGGTTTTTTTACGTATCAGCTTAAATTATTTCGTGAAAGCCAATAAATACTTCGGAAAAGCGAACGAACCGGTTAAGCAAGAAGAAATTGAATTGTTAAAGAGCTATAACCTTGTTCTTGCCGGACGTGCAAAAAAAGTCGTTTCTGATTTTGAAAAAAGTGGTTTCGATCAACTTCACGTAAAAAATAGGGCATTGGCATACTTTATTGCCTGTTCGGCCTATGTTTCGGAAAACGATGCTGTAAACGCAAAATTAATCTACGAAAAAATTTCCCTTGAAAAAGACAGCGAAGAATACCTTGCAGAGCTAACTTCTATGTACCCTGATTTCTTTTAATTGTTTTATTCGTTGAAAAACTCCTTATACCAGGCAACAAAATCCCCAATACCTTTTTCGAGTGGTGTACTGGGTTTGTAGTCAAACTCTTTCTCCAATGCACTTACATCGGCAAAAGTTTTGTATACATCGCCGGGTTGCATTGGGTGAAATTCTTTTAGCGCTTTTTTACCCAGCGCTTTTTCAATGGTTTCAATAAAATCTATCAGTTTAACCGGGTTGGAGTTGCCAATATTGTGCACTTTGTAAGGCGCGTCCGATTCGTTAGAAGGAGGACTGTGAAGTATTTTTACTATCCCCTCAACAATATCATCAATATAGGTGAAGTCGCGGTACAGATCGCCGTTGTTAAATACCTTTATCGTATTTCCCTCCAAAATATTTTTTGTGAATGAGAAGTAGGCCATATCCGGTCGTCCCCAGGGGCCATAAACCGTAAAGAAACGCAAGCCTGTTGATGGCAACCCAAACAAATGACTGTAGGTGTGTGCCATCAGTTCATTGCTCTTTTTGGTTGCCGCATATAAGCTAATCGGGTTGTCAACCGAATCGTTTACCGACAAAGGCATTTTGGCACTATTGCCATAAACACTTGAAGAGCTGGCATAAACCAAATGCTGAATTTTATTATGCCTGCAGGCTTCAAGTATATTAATAAAGCCCACAATATTACTTTCTATATAAGTATGTGGATTTTCAATGCTGTATCGTACACCGGCCTGAGCGGCCAGGTTGCACACCATATCAAATTTCTCGCTTTCAAAAAGTTGATTCATTTGATCGCGATCTTCCAAATTTATCCGAACAAAAGTATACCGCGGTTTTGTTGAGCTAAGCACCTTCTGATGCCAGTTTTTTGCTTCTGATGAGATGCCGGCCTGGGCCAAACGTGCATACTTTAAGTTGGAGGAGTAGTAGTTATTAATGTTATCGATTCCAACAACTGTTGCTCCTTGTTCCAATAATTTATTGCATAAGTGAAATCCAATAAACCCGGCGGCTCCTGTAACTAAAATTTTCATTTTTCAACTTCCTAATGGTTAGGAAATACTTTGTTTTGCACCAGATAATCGAGAATAGCATCCAGGTTTTCCTCATTATTTTCAGGATTAAAAACCAGTTTGGCCTTGGTTGGTGCTTCGTACTCCAAATCAACTCCCGGAAGACCAGAAGTTTTACCCTGTTCCAGTAATTCGTATAATTCGGGCTTGTTTTGCTTGCAATAATCCACATCGGCATCCATATAAAACAGGTGGAAACGCTCTGGGCCAATAATTTCGGCAACCTGTTGGCGCAGGCTTTCGTTGCGGCTGATAAACGAAGCAATGGTTATAATACCCTGGTCGTTCAGCAGTTTGCAAATGTGTGCCACCCTACGCAGGTTTTCGGCCCTGTCGGCAGGAGAATAATCCAGCTCGCGGCTTAAGCCTGAACGCACCGAACTACCGTCGATAAGCACAGCCGTTGCCCCGTTTTCAAATAATTTTTTCTCGAGACTAAAGGCCAGCTCGTTTTTGCCCGATCCGTGCAAGCCTGTAATCCAAATGGTTTCGCCCTTCTGGTTGTACTTTTGTTGGTATTCTTCGGCTTTTATCAGCGCTTCGCCTTTGGCAATTTTGGCCTTGTCTACATCGGTAATCCGCGAAGTCAGGTTTTTGCTATTCAGCTTGTCGATAATCATACCAACTGCAACGGTATTGTGCGTAACCGGGTCGATCAAAATAAACGAACCGGTTTGTTTATTCTTTTTATAGGGATCGAAATACAGCGGTTTGGTAGTGGTAATAGCCACGCGGCCAATTTCGTTGAGCCTGAACTTTTCGATATTTGATTTTTCAAGCGTGTTCACATCTACCTTGTATTTTATCTCGTCGATACGGGCCTTGGTGTTGTTATTGGCCTGTTTGATGTAGAACTGTGTACTGAGGTTCATTTCGCTTTCTTCCATCCATACCAGCATGGCCTCGAACTGGCGCTCCACACGCGGCAGGTTGTCGGGGTGTACCAACATATCGCCACGCGAAATATCGATTTCGTCTTCCAGCGTTACGGTTACCGATTCGGGCGGGAATGCATAGTCTTTTTCACCGTCGTAGGTAACAATTTTTTCCACTTTCGATTTAAGCATCGAAGGCAGCACCATTACCTCGTCGCCTTTTTTTATGATACCCGATGCTACCGAAGTAGAGAAGCCGCGGAACTTAATATCGGGGCGCAAAACATACTGTACCGGGTAGCGCAGGTCATCGAAGTTACGGTCGGAGCTAACGTGTACATTCTCTAAAAATTCCAGCAGACAAGGGCCGTGGTACCAGGGCATGTTGGTGCCGGCTTCTACCACGTTGTCGCCTTTTAATGCCGAAAGCGGAATAAAGTTTACATCGGGAATATCCAGTTGCGTAACAAAAGCTTCGTAATCGGCCTTAATCTCCTCAAAACGTTCTTGTTTATAATCGGCCAAATCCATTTTATTTACAGCTACCACCACGTGTTTTATACCCAAAAGGCTGGCCAGGTAGGTGTGGCGTTTGGTTTGGGTAATTACCCCGTAGCGCGAATCAATCAGGATAATGGCCAGGTTGGCAGTTGATCCACCGGTAATCATATTTCGGGTGTACTGCTCGTGCCCCGGTGTATCGGCAATAATAAATTTTCGTTTGGCAGTAGAAAAGTAACGGTAAGCCACATCAATGGTAATTCCCTGTTCGCGTTCAGCTTTCAGTCCGTCGAGCAACAGGGCATAATCGATTTCCTCGCCGGCATGGCCCACGCGTTTGCTGTCGCGGTGTAAGGCCTCCAGCTGATCTTCGTACAACATTTTACTGTCGGCCATCAGACGACCAATCAGGGTTGATTTGCCATCGTCAACTGAACCAGCGGTTAATAGTCTTAGGAGATCCTTTTTTTGGTCTTGATCTAAGAATTCTTGTATGTTTAATTTTTTTGTTGTCATTTTTTCTTTTTTGCTGTAGTGGTTTTGGAATGAGTTCCCTTCGTCGCGGTGCTCCTCGGGAAATCTTGCAACAAACTTTTTTTGAATCACGGTTCCGCGAGCCAAAGGCGACGCGGTCTCATGCCCTTTCACTGCTCTTCTTAGAAATATCCCTCCCGTTTTTTCTGTTCCATACTTGCTTCCTGGTCGAAGTCGATAACCCGTGTTGTACGTTCTGAAACGGTTACAGTCATCATTTCTTCCACAATTTTTTCGATGGTATCGGCTTCCGACTCAATAGCTCCGGTAAGCGGGTAGCACCCCAAAGTACGGAAACGCACCTTTCGCATTTCGGCTTTCTCGCGCAGTTCTTTTGGCATACGCTCGTCGTCTACTAAAATCAGGCTGCCATCGATATCAACAACTGGACGTTCTTTGGCATAATACAGGGGTACAATCGGGATATTCTCCAGTCGGATGTACTGCCAGATGTCCAGCTCTGTCCAGTTGGAGATTGGGAATACCCGGATGGACTCACCTTTCTGCACACGGCTGTTGTAGATGTTCCACAATTCAGGACGCTGGTTTTTGGGGTCCCACTGGTGAAACTTATCGCGGAAGGAGAAAATACGTTCTTTGGCACGCGATTTTTCTTCGTCGCGACGGGCACCGCCAAAAGCGGCATCAAATTTATATTTGTTTAGCCCGGCCAGCAAAGCCTGGGTTTTCATGATATCGGTATGTACCTTACTTCCATGTGTGAATGGTCCAACGCCACCTTCAAAGCCTTCTTTGTTGTGGTGCACAATCAGGTCCCAGCCTTTTTCTTTAGCGTAATTATCGCGAAACTCAATCATTTCCTGGAATTTCCATTTCGAATCGATGTGCATTAATGGGAATGGCACTTTGCCGGGATAAAAAGCTTTTTCGGCCAGGCGTACCATTACTGAAGAATCTTTTCCGATGGAATAAAGCATTACCGGGTTCTCGAATTCGGCTGCCACCTCGCGGATGATGTGGATGGCTTCGGCCTCCAGTTCACGCAGGTTTGTTAATGAATAGTTATTCATATATCTAGAATTGTTTGTTTTCAACAGCTAACTCCAAACATTCACTGGTAACTTAAGCTTGTGAATTTACCGGTGAAAGTTTTTTGTTACCTGTTATTTTATATTAACAACCGGGCAGCAAGCAAAAATGCTTCATACAAAAAATTGCTTTGGTAAACTGCACTGTAGCTGTATAAAATTCAATTTACTTCTTACAAAACGACTGCAAATATAGAACTTTATTCTGGTTGACTTAGGGATAAAAGACATTTGTGTCTGATGAGAAATTTTATTTAAGAATGATTTTAAATAGCAGATGGATTCTGGGCTTTGTTACTACAGCAATTGTGGTCAGCAGTTCCTTTAATTAGAAGCTCCAGAAATACGGAATTAGGAGCATGGACAGAATAAATGCAATTAAGTTAAGAGGTAAGCCAATCTTTACATAATCGCGGAATTTATAGTTTCCGATAGCCTGGATTATAAGGTTGGTTTGGTAGCCAATGGGTGTTGAAAAACTTGCTGATGCGGCAATGGCAATGGTTACAAAAAAAGGTTTGGGATCGAGATTTAGCTGATGCGAGGCTGCCAGGGCTATTGGAAACACCAGGGCAGCTGCTGCATTATTGGTAATTATTTCGGTAAAAATTGCAGTTATGATATAGAGTGCGGCCATTACGCCAATGGGGCCAAAACCTTTCGAGAAGTTTATGGTGGTGCGTGCGATAGCTTCTGCTGCACCTGAATTTTGCATGGCTTTACTTATGGCAAAAGCACAGGCAATGGTAATTAAAACATCCCAACTAATAGCTTTGGTGTATTTTTGATGAGGCATTATTTTTAACCAAATAAGCAACATTGCCGCGATAGATGAGAAAAAGAACATGTCTAAAGTAATGCCATCGGGTGAGGCAATAAACTTGCCAATGGTTGTGCCAATTACCATAGCCAGCAGAATAATAAAAGCGATCCATTTTTTCCAAAAGGTTCCGGTTGAACGGTAATCGCGAATGTATGATGTGAGCAGAAAAATTTTGGAGTCGCCCCAGTTCTCAATAAATTTTTCGGTAGTGAGTAGCACCAAATTATCGCCGGTTTTTAATTTTAGCTGGTCTTTGTGGCTGGTTATCCGTTCTCCGTTTCGGTGTACTGCAAGTACAACAGCCTGGTAATGGTCGTAAAAGTTAAACTCATGAATTGTTTTTCCAATGGCCGGAAATCTTGGCGATAAAACAGCTTCGTATTGTTTCAGGTTTTCTTTCGGAACATCTTTTATTAAATCTATTCCGCTAAGCTTAACGTTTTGGTTGGCCAATATATAATTTAAACGATCAGATTTTCCGGCAACCAGCAGTTTGTCGTTTTCAAGAATTTTAAATATCCCCTTTCGGGTTTCAATAATATTTCCTTCGCGGTTAATGGTTTGTATAATCAGGCCTTTAAGCTCTTTCATACGGCCATTTCTAATTTCAAGGCCTATTAAATTACTGTTTTCGGTGATAATAATATCGTAATGATAGTCTTTGTATTCGGTAGAACTTTTAGCATTGAAAAAAATCTTCTCACCGGGCAAAAACCTGTTACTGAAAACTGTCATGTAAATGGTGCCGGTAACTGCAATAAAGCCTCCAATTTTTCCCAGTTCAAACATGCTAAAGCCCTCGTGGCCGTTTTCCAGAATTAAGCCATGAACAACCAGGTTGGTTGATGTGCCGATTAAGGTGCACATGCCGCCAAAAATTGTGGCGTACGATAAGGGAATCAGAAATTTTTTAGACGACAGGTTGAGGTTTTCAGACCATTTTTTGATGATAGGAGCAAAAATAATTACAACCGGAGTATTGTTTAGAAAAGCTGATAATACCGATACTGGCAACATTATTTGTGGTATTAATGAAACCATTTTCCGACGTTTGCGGGGAAGATAGGTTTGTGCCAGGCGGTTTAATATGCCCGATTGTCTGATACCTTCGCTAACAATAAAAAGAATGCCAATTGTTATCATTCCTTTATTGGAAAAACCTGCCAGCATCTCTTTGTCGGTTATGGAACCTGTAGCCATTAAAATTATTGCGGCAGAGAAAAAAATTAAACCCGGGCGCATCAATTCTTTTGCCAGGGCAATAATCGTTAACAGTACAATTGCAAGTACAATATATCCTTCGGTACTAATCAAGTTGAATTTGTATTATTAAGTTCTCCCTTTTCAATTCAAAATGTTCTTGAAAAAATCAAAACTACTATTAAAATTTTTGCTCTTCAAATTATTTGTGTGAAATAAAAATGTTCAAGGCGGTAAGGTGTTGTAAGTTGTTGTTTATTTGGCTTTTTTGTGTGAGTTGCGATTGAGAATTGTCAACGAGTCGAAAGCGGAGATAGTAAATCAGAGAAGTAATGTTTCAATTTTTTTTGAAAAAAAATGCCAGATGATTTGTGTGAAAAAAAATAATAATTACTTTTGCACCCGCCTTTGAGAAACAAAGGAACAACAAAGGATGACTCAGTAGCTCAGTTGGTAGAGCACATCCCTTTTAAGGATGGGGTCCTGGGTTCGAACCCCAGCTGAGTCACCAAGTCGGAAATCATTCCGAACCAAAAGCGCTTAAATCGTTGATTTACAGCGCTTTTTTCTTTTGCGGTAATTCATAATAAGTCAAAAAACACCAAAAAAAGGGGACTAAATCGAGACCCATCTATTTTTGGCTAAAAAATAGGTCTCTTTTTTGTAACTCTCTGATATTCATAATTTAATTTGGTCTGAATTGGTCTCTTTTGCTGTTGTGAGACGGCACTTTTTAGGGTAATTTTACCCAAAAAGAGACCTATAGAGACCCTAAAACTTAAAAATTTAGGAGTTATGAGAATCAGAATTAGTCTTCTGTTAAAGAAATCAAAGAGTAAAAACAGCGGTAAATGCCCTGTTTATGCGCGTTGCGTAATGGATGGACGAAGAATTGAGCTGTCAACGTCAATTTTAGTGGATGTAGATAATTGGGATAAAACAAGGCAGGAAATTGCCGGAAGTTCTCATGAAGTTAGAATTCTAAATAATCGCTTATTGAAATTTGTATCTGGTATTTATGATATCTATAATCAGTTGGAAGCGGGCAGAGATGATTTTGATATTTACACCATCAAAGAAAAAATTACGGGTACAAGTTCGAAAGATTATTTTATTGAGCTATTTGAGTCAGTTATCGATTCGATTGAGAAAAAGTTAGGAAAAGGTTACTCCAAAGGAACTTTAAAGCACTATCGTACTTCTCTCACCAGATTGAAGGATTTTGTAAAGGAATTTTATTTTCGGAAAGATGTTGAGATTAAAAAAGTTGATTATACTTTTCTGAGTGCTTTTAACATTTACCTTAAATCCAAACACAATATTGGAACAAATACAGTGTGGGGATATCATCGGCATATTAAGAAGGTCTTGAATGATGCGGTTTCCATGGGATTAATTGTTCGCAATCCATATGAAAATTTCAAGGTAAAAAGAGGTGATGCAAATCGGGACTTTCTTACACTAAAAGAAATAAAAAAAATAGAGAAAAAACGTATTCAGATTGATAGGCTTGCCATTGTACGGGATGTTTTTGTTTTTGCGTGTTACACCGGTTTATCGTATTCTGACATTGCAAAATTGAGCTACCATCACATTCATAAAGGTGATGACGGTGAAGATTGGATTATTATAGATCGGAACAAAACAAAGAACCGATGTCGTATTCCTTTACTTCCGAATGCTTTAAAAATTTTGAGAAAGTATAAAGATTATGCATGGAATGAATCGCAAGGCTTATTATTGCCGGTTCGTTCAAACCAAAAAATGAACGCTTATCTTAAAGAGCTAGCAACCATCTGTGGTATTAAAAAGAATTTATCAATGCATGTGGCCAGGCATTCATTTGCAACATCAGTAACGCTCTCAAATGGAATACCGATAGAGACCGTATCAAAAATGTTGGGACATAATTCTTTAAAAACAACACAAGTATATGCTAGAATTGTTGATAAGAAGATATCGGATGATATGAAGAAATTGAAGGCTATATTGTAAAGGATAAATCTAAATATTCGTATGACGTTCAAGATTAAGGGGAGTTGAATTAGAGTATGATTATACCATATTTAAATGGAGTACCACAAACAAACAAGGGTAAAATAATGCCATTACCTGTTAATTTTAACAAATTCCCGTTGCCTGATTTGTAGTTCCTTTGTGTAAAAATTATTACCATGGAACTAATATTACCTTTTCTTCTTGTTGTATTTGCCAGTTTCTTTCAGGGCACGTTCGGATTAGGAATGAAATTTATAAAGCCACTTGCCTGGGAGGCATGGTGGTTAGTTCATGCGTTTATTGCAATGATACTGTTTCCGATGACCTGGGCATTTATTGCTGTACCTGATCTATTTTCTGTCATATTTTCTACTGATGGTGCAATATTGTTTAAAGCTATGTTGTTTGGCTTTTTGTGGGGAATTGGCGGTATCTTATTCGGGAAAAGTGTTGGAAAAGTTGGCGTATCCTTAACTTATGGAATTGTTATGGGGCTGGCTTCCGCCGTTGGTTCTATCGTTCCATTATTTCAAATTGAAAATGCATCTTCACAACCTGCATTTCCCTTTATTCTTTTAGGCGTAATAATAATTGTAATTGGTGTTGTAATTGTTGCCTATGCCGGAATCCGACGCGATAAACTCAACAATGCCGACACCGGAATTCCAACAGGAAAAGCTTTTCAAATGGGCTTGTTGATAGCTATTTTAAGTGGTGTGCTCTCAGCTTTGTTAAACGTTGGCTTTGCAAATGCAGGGCCTGTGGCCGAAGCAGCTGTTGACGCAGGTTCAAAAACAAACAATTCAAGTTTGGCTGCATGGGTTGTGGTATTATGGGGTGCTTTCCTGATGAATGCCTTGTATGCCATTTCATTACTGATAAAAAACAAATCATTTCATACCTACAAAGGTGCTTTCGGAACCAAAGCCTTTCGTTGGTCGGTTTTAGCCGGACTTTTTTGGTTTGCGGCACTTGGAATTTATGGTCAGGGAGCTGCACTGATGGGAAGCATCGGTCCGGTGATTGGATGGCCTATGCTGCTGGGCTTGTCGTTAATAATAAGTAACATCTGGGCTTATCGCGAAGGCGAATGGAAAAATGTTAAAGTGCCATTCCGAATAATGCTGGCCGGACTAACAACAATCATAATCGCCTGTATAGTTCTCGGATATTCAAACGGATTAAATTAGAACCTCATGAAAATAAAATCAATCGAAAGTTTTATACTGACTGATAAACTGAAGGAAGCCTTCTATTTTTCGCAATGGGAATATTCTGAAAGGAGAATTTGCATTGTTAAGATAACAAGCGATACGGGCCATGTTGGTTGGGGCGAAGGATATGGCCCCGCCGCACTGGTAAAATCAGGGATAGAACACTTAACTCCATATGTAATTGGACAAAATCCTCTTGAAAATGAGACCATTTGGAGCATAATGTACCGTCGCACGCTCGACTTTGCCCGGCGCGGAATCCTGGTTTCGGCAATGAGTGCCATCGATGTGGCTCTGTGGGATTTGAAAGGAAAGATTCTGGAACAACCTGTTCACCTCTTGCTTGGAGGTAAAAAACGGGATAAGATAATTCCTTACGCAACAGGCATGTACTACACAAATTGCCGCAATCTGGGCGATAAACTGGCAAAGGAAGCCGAAGAGTATGCCCGCTTAGGTTATAAAGCAATGAAAATGAAGGTGGGGCTAGGTATTCGCGAAGATATTGAATACGTTGCAAAAGTGCGCAAAGCAATCGGCCCCGATATCGAATTAATGGTAGATTCGAACCATGCCTATAATTTACGAGAGGCGGTGCAGCTTTCACTAGCAATTGAAGAGTACAATATCGGGTGGTTTGAAGAACCAATTTCACCCGAATACTATGAACAATACGCCGAGTTGCGCACAAAAACAAGTATTCCAATTGCAGGCGGAGAGTGCGAGTATACACGTTTTGGTTTTCAGACCTTGTTAAAATCAAATTCGGTTGATATTATTCAACCCGATATTTGTGCAACCGGTGGCCTTACAGAAGCCAAACGGATAGCAACTTTAGCTTCGGTTTACGGCGTGGAATTGGTGCCTCATACCTGGGGAACGGGAATTGCAATTTCGGCAGCTTTACATTTTGTTGCTAACTTAGATGTGATGCCGGGGCGTTTGCGTACCCCAAATTGTTTAATTGAGTATGACAGAACTGAAAACGGTTTGCGCGAAGAATTGACAACCACAGATATGATAGCCGTTAATGGTGAGATTAAGATTAGCGACAAACCCGGCCTGGGATTTGAATTACATGAAGATGCTTTAGAAAAATATGCTTTAAAAAAATAAATCATGGACTACGGATATAAAAAAATGTATATAAACGGCAAACTGGTTGATGCCGTTTCAGGAGAAAAAGAACCCGTAATTTGTCCGGGTACAGGCGAGGTTATTGCCCAAATTGCCTGGGGTGGAAAAGACGATGCCGAATTGGCTCTGAACGCCGCAGCGGCTGCTTTTAAAAAGTGGTCGAAAATGAGCATTAATACGCGAAAAAAGTGGATGGATAAATTGCGTGATGCAGTTATCGAGCGCGAACACGACATTCGTGAAGCGGTGATGTATGAAATGGGAAAAACTTATAATCAGGCCGTTGAAGATTACGAAACGGTAGTAAATGCACTGGAGTGGTATCCGCAGGAAATGCTGCATCGCAGAGATGAGATTATTCCCGATCCGGATGGCACCCATGCCCACCAGATTATAGCACAACCGGCAGGTGTGGCAGTGGGTTACCTTGCCTGGAATTTCCCGCTTTTAAACCTTGGCTTTAAAATTGGTCCGGCGCTGGCTGCAGGTTGTACACTTATTTTAAAACCATCGGCCAATGCGCCAATTTCGGCCTATCTGATTGGCGAAATTATGGAAAGTATTGATTTCCCAAAAGGGGTGGTAAACGTAGTAGCCGGATCAAACGAAGAGCTGGCATTAAGCCTGTCTTCAAGTAAAATACCAAGAGTGATAACTATGATTGGTTCATCTGTTTCCGGCCGTATTGCCATGCAGCAGGCAGCAACTTCAATCAAGCATTTTAGCATGGAGCTTGGTGGAAATGCACCGGCTATTGTTTGTGACGATGCCAATGTAACACAGGCTGTTAACGATTTGGCGGCTCTTAAATTTGGTAATTGCGGACAGGTTTGTGTTTCGCCAAACCGAATATTTGTGCACGAAGATGTTTACGATGAATTTGTGGAACGTTTTGTTGCCAAAGCAAAAAAATTACAGCTTGGTTTTGGTACCGATTCGAAAATAGATATGGGCCCTATTGTTGATGAGCGCTCACGCAACCGCGTAATGAAACTGGCTGAAACAACGCTGGCCGAAGGGGCAAAACTGGAATGTGGTGGCAAAATTCCGGAAGGAATGGAAAAGGGTTACTTTTTTGAGCCTACAGTTTTTACCAACGTAAATCGCAACATGACCATATTCCGTGAAGAAATTTTTGGTCCGCTTGCTGCTATTTATAAATTCTCAGGCGATGATGAGGTGTTGGAAATGGCCAACGACTGCGAAGTAGGTTTATCGAGCTATGTGTATTCAAATAATATTAGCCGAATTCAGAAATTTTCAGCAGAACTTGAAGTGGGCGAAGTACATGTAAACGGATTTAAGTATGCCATTTATTTGCCGCACGGAGGAGTAAAAGAAAGTGGTTTGGGGCACGATTGCTCGCACCTGGCGCTTGATGATTATTTAGAAAAGAAAAGAATTACTGTAAGAGTTTAAGCTATGTTACCCATAGAACAAAAAGCAATGAAACCCGAAATCATTAAAAAGATTGATGAATCGGGAATAATAGCCGTACTGGTTATTGATGAGGTAAAACATGCGGTGCCACTTGCCAATGCCTTTTTAAAAGGAGGTGTAAATGCCATTGAGCTTACCCTGCGAACACCGGCAGCACTTGAGGCAGCTGAAACCATAAAAAAGAACTGCCCCGAAATTAATTTGGGAATAGGAACCGTTTTAACCGTAGAGCAGGTTAAAGCCATTGCCAGTCTGGGAGTTGATTTTGCTGTGGCTCCCGGGTATAATCCACGGGTAGTTGAAGCAGCACAGAAATACGGTGTTTCTTTTGCTCCGGGTGTTACTACCGCATCAGAGTTGGAAGGTGCTGTTGAACAAGGCTGTCGCATACTGAAATACTTTCCTGCCGAGCCCATCGGAGGGATGAACTACCTCAGCAATATGGTGGCTCCGTATCAGTACCTGGGCTTAAAGTTTATTCCACTGGGTGGCGTAAATATGGATAATGCAGCAGGTTATATCAAATCAGACCTGATTACCGCCATTGGAGGATCGTGGCTCGCCAAACGGCCCTTGATACAAGCCGAAAACTGGGACGCAATTACTGCGAATGCAAAAGAAATTACAAGCTTAATTAGTGAAATAAGAAGTAAATAGTAGATAGTAGTGAGTAGATAGTACAAGGTACTGAGAAAAGGAAAGTTTCACTGCAAATAAGCTCATTACTCCTATCTTTAAATCTAATAGTCATAGAATATGAAAACCATAGTAACTTTCGGAGAGATAATGGGACGTTTATGTCCTGAAAATTTTCAACGCTTCCGCCAGAGCATGCCCGGAAAACTGGACATCACCTTTGCCGGAGCAGAAGCCAATGTGGCAGCATCAATTGCAATGTTGGGCGGAAAAGCCCGCTTTGTAACAGCTTTACCCGACAATGAAATGACGGAGGCCTGCCTTACGGTTTTAAAAGGAATTGAAGTGGATGTTTCGTGCATTCAGAAGGTAAAACAAGGCCGCTTTGGTTTGTACTTTGTTGAACGCGGGGCTAACCAACGTCCCAGCTGTGTAATGTACGACCGCGAATACTCATCGGTATCAATGACTCACGGCGACTCATACGACTGGTGTAAAATTATGGATAATGCCGGCTGGTTACATACAACCGGAATTACTCCTGCTTTGTCTGAAGTTTCAGCCGAAGCTACCGAGGTGGCCGTGCGCACTGCCAAAGAAAAAGGATTAACCGTTTCGTGCGACCTTAATTTCCGCAAAAAACTGTGGCAATGGCAAAACGGAACACCGGCAAACGAACTGGCTAAAAAAACAATGAAAGCCATTTTGCCTTATGTTGATGTTGTTATAGCCAACGAAGAAGATGCTCATGATGTACTGGGAATTGCCGCTGAAAATACTGACATCGAGAGCGGACAGCTTGACGTGGATAAGTATACTGACGTGGCCAAAGAAATTGTAAAGCAGTTTCCGAATGTGAAGAAAGTAGCCATTACTTTGCGCGAAAGCCTTTCGGCAACCCATAACAACTGGGGCGCCATGCTTTACGATGTGGAAACCGACTATTCATATTTTGCTCCTATGGAAAACGGAGAATACCGTCCTTATGAAATAAAAAATATTGTTGACCGTGTAGGTGGTGGCGATTCATTTGGGGCAGCCCTGGTGTTTGCTCTTAACACGCCCGAACTGGCCGATTCTGAAAAAGCTATACGCTTTGCGGTGGCCGGTTCATGCCTTTGCCACTCCATTAACGGCGATTTTAACTACTCTTCGCGTGACGAGGTAGAAGCGCTTATGGGCGGCTCGGGTTCGGGGCGGGTGGTTCGTTAAGGTTTTAAACAGTTATCGAAAAACACCCTTTTTAGATATTTTTTAGCCCCGTTCAAAACTGAGCGGGGTTTGTATTTTTAAATCGAAAATAAATGCCTGCCCATTTTGGGGGTAAAACTGCTTTAACAGTGCTTCCGAAATGGGGTAGTATGCAAAATTTTGAACCATGAAACAAAAACTTTTTCTTGTCGGACTTCTGCTTTTATGCAGTTCAACATTCCTTTTTGCACAAAAAGACTGGGAAAACGAGGCCTTTTTTGAACGCAACAAATTGAAAGCCCGTGTAGCATCGTATTCCTATTTAAATGCAGATGATGCTTTGGAAGGGAAACGTGAAAATTCGCGAATGAAATCCTTAAATGGTACATGGAAGTTTCGATTTGTGGAAGACGACGAGCAACGGCCACTTGATTTTATGGAGAAAGATTTTGCAGGCAGCAATTGGGATGATATTGAGGTGCCTTCAAACTGGGAACTCAAAGGATACGGCCAACCCATTTATACCAACATTGTGTATCCGTTTACACCAAATATTTTAGATACTACCTTGCAATTCGACTGGAAGGGGCCACAACCGCCAATGCCGCCAACAATCTATCGCGATAACCCGGTAGGTAGCTATTTTCGCGATTTTGAGGTGCCTGATGAGTGGCAAAATGAAAGTATAATTTTACACTTTGGTGGCGTTACTTCTGCTTTTTACCTGTGGATAAATGGCCGGGAAGTTGGTTATAGCCAGGGTAGCTGCCTGGCAGCAGAGTTTGATATTACCGCGTTTGTGAAACCCGGCAAAAACCGCGTGGCCGTGCAGGTTTTTAAATGGAGCGACGGAAGTTACCTGGAAGACCAGGACATGTGGCGCCTGAGTGGAATACACCGGGAAGTACTGTTACTGGCCCAGCCCAAAATTGCCTTAAACGATTTTTATGTGCGCACCTCATTTGATGCCAACTACCGTAATGCAAAATTGGAAATTCGCCCCCGGGTTTGGGTGCAAAGCAATGATGTTAACCTGGATGGTTGGAAAATTACAGCTCAACTTTTTGATGAGACAAATAATCCGGTTTTGGACAACGAACTTTCATGCGCTGTAAAAGACGTATACTTTGAACGCTGGCCTGCACGCGATATTACCACTTTTGCTTTTATGAAAGCCGATGTTCGGGCACCTAAAAAATGGACGGCAGAAACACCACATTTATACACTTTGCTGTTTGAAGTTAAAAATCCGGATGGCGAAGTGATAGAAGCGCGTACGCAGAAAATTGGTTTCCGAAAGATTGAGTTTAGTAAAGATAATGCGCTGTTGGTTAACGGAAAACCTGTAAAAATTATGGGCGTAAACCGACACGACCATAGTGCAACAAACGGTAAAGCACTAACGCGCGACGAAATGCGCAAGGATGTAGAACTGCTCAAACAGTTTAACTTTAATGCGGTGCGTACTTCGCATTATCCCAACGATCCGTATTTTCTAGAGCTTTGTAACCAATACGGCTTGTATGTAATGGATGAGGCCAACATTGAAACGCATCACTTGGGTGGATTTATTCCGCAAAGTCCAAACTGGACTGCCGCGTTAATGAGCAGGGTTTACCGCATGGTAGAGCGCGACAAAAACGAACCCTGTATTATTTCCTGGTCGCTGGGTAACGAATCGGGAACAGGGCCAGCATTTGCTGCAGCAGCAGCCTGGGTGCGCGATTTCGACCCCTCGCGATTTATACATTACGAAGGCGCCCAGGGCGATCCTACTCATCCGCTTTTTAAAGAAAACTGGGGCTACAAAACAACTTCGTCGCCAACCTTTGCCAATCCAACCGATCCCCAGTATGTTGATGTGCTAAGTCGCATGTACCCCGATTTAAGCCAGCTTATTAACATGTCGGAAAATGCCCATATTAACAGGCCGGTAATTATGTGCGAATACCTCCATGCCATGGGAAATTCAATTGGCGGATTAAACGATTGGTGGAACGAAATAAATGAGCGCCCCAACCTAATTGGCGGCTACATTTGGGATATGATTGACCAGGGGCTGGAAAAAGAAGGTCCCAACGGGCAACTTTTTTATGCCTATGGCGGCGATTTTGGAGATATTCCAAACGACCAGAACTTTTGCATGAATGGCGTTTTTGCCAGCAATCGTACTCCAAATCCCCATGCCTGGGAATGTAAATATGTTTTTCAACCCGTTGTTTTTGAGGCTGTTGATGCCAGCGCTGGTTTGGTGCGTATAATCAACCGCTTTTCGTTTACCAATCTCAGAAACTACGAAATACGATATAGCATTGCCGAAAACGGAAAAATTATCGAAAGTGGCGCGTTGCCTGAATATGATATTGCAGCAGGTGAGAGTGCTGTTTTGCAGGTGCCTTTCAAAAATGCTGATTTAAAAACCAATGCAGAAAATATTTTGCGCCTAAGCCTGCACGAAAAAAACAAGCGTTTATGGTGTAACGCCGGTTTCGAAGTGGCGAAGCAGCAATTGCCACTTACAACTATTCCTGCTATGAAAGAATACAGCTCTGAAAGTAAAAATACCATTGAATTAAAGGAAAACGACACCGAAATTGTAGTTGCCGCCCGGGATTTTTCCGTAAGCATCTCGAAAAGGACTGGCGATCTTTTTTCGTTTAAAAAGGATGGCGAAGAGCTGTTGATGGCTCCTTTGCAACCAAACTTTACGCGCCCGGCAGCCGATAACGACGTGCGGGGGGCCAGCACGAATTACATTGCTAAAAGCAAAGCTTTCTGGACACAACGACTCAAGGTCCGAAAAGCAGAAAACATTAAGATTGTGCAAGAAACCGACAAGGTGATTATTAATATCGATGTGGAAACCGGAGAAAATGTGGGTTTAAATATAAATTACATCATTTTTAATGATGGAACCATAAAAGTAAAATCCGAATTGGAAACAAGCCCGGATGTTCCCGATCTTATTCGCTTTGGCATGACTATGGGAATTCCGTATAAGTTAAAAAATGCCAGTTTTTATGGGAATGGTCCTTTCGAGAATTATCCCGACAGAAAAAGTGCCGCTGAACTTGGCGTTTACAATTTTAAAACCTATAACCTGTTTAACAGTTATGCGCAGCCTCAGGAAAATGGCAACCGCACCGAAACTCGCTGGCTAAAAGTGTTTGGCGACGATAAAAAGCATGGTATCGAAGTGAACGGGAATCCGGAATTTGGCTTTTCGATATGGCCCTATGCTGCCGGTAATATTGATAAGGCCAAACATCCGTTTGAGCTGAAAAAGCAAGGATTTTATACCTTAAACATTCATTTAACGCAAGCTGGTTTAGGAGGAACACTCTCAAATATTTTACCTGAATACGAATTAAATGCACGAAAATATAGTTTAGAGTTTACAATAAGTACATTGAAATAGTCGGCTTTAAAAAACTTTAATTCAGCTCGGGTGTTTATTTTTAAGTAGTGCTATATTTTTTTGAAGGTATTTGTTTTGTAAAATTGTAATATGAAACTGGTTTTAAAAAATTCGGATAGCCCCTTAAAAGAGCGCCTCGATATTACCAAGAAAGAAATTCCTTGTCTTGATTCTTCGTGGCATTATCATGCGCAGTACGAACTTTTGTACATCTCTCAAAGTCACGGCATCCGGTTTGTTGGCGACAGCGTTTCTCAGTTTGCACCCGGCGAATTGGTTTTGGTTGGACCTTATTTACCCCATCTTTGGCGCAACGACCCTTCGTTTTACAAAGAAGAAGATACCAACAAAGTAAAAACTATTGTGCTTAAATTTACGAAAGAGTTTATTGGCGATGGTACTTTTAATTTACCCGAATTTCATGGGGTAAATGATTTATTAGACCAGTCGAAATTTGGTGTGTTTTTTGGCAGTGAGGTGAGCCGCAAATTTCACGACGACTTAATCGGAATTATCGATTTGCCGGCGGCCGCACAAGCCATTAAATTACTGGATATGTTGTATCAACTATCGCTAACTGAAGATAAAACGATACTTTCCTCAACCGACATGCGGCAATACACCACCGATAATTCGCAGCGAATTGATACCGTAATCAAATACATTTCAAATAATTATGCCAATCCGATTAGTCTTGAGGATGTGTCGGAACAAGCCTGTATGACCACCAATTCGTTTTGCCGTTTTTTTAAAAAAATGACCAATAAATCCTTTACCGAATTTTTAAATGAAGTCCGCATCCGAAATGCATCCCGGTTGTTGGCCCAGGAGGATACGCAGGTTTCTGAAATCTGCTATTCGGTGGGATACAATTCCGTTACCAATTTTAACCGCCAGTTTAAAAAAATAACCGGAATTACCCCAAAAGATTACCGGAGTACGATTTAAGTTCCACGCTTATCGCTTTCTCTGTTCATCACAATAAATGGTTTAATCCATCCATTACTTCATTATTCTTCTGTACTAGCCCTAAAATTACTTTTATAAGTGCACCGAATTAATGCAACCGATTGAAAAATGAGCTCGGGGTAAAATAGTGCCATGAGTTGGTAATTTATACAAATATTAACATTCGGGGAAATCGTTACTTTGTTGGTGTAAAGTATTGCTGTGTTTTGCTTTATCGTAAAATAAGCTCGTTTTTGATGGTTTAGGTTATCGGGCTTTTTTTGCAGGAAGTAGCAGATATTTGACCTGAGATTTTAGAAGGAAATAAAGAAAAATGTAAAATGGGAAAGCATTGGAGCCGCCTTCCCATAGTGCAGAGCGAGATAGAAATCAATATTAATAATCACTCTAATATCGTAAACTTATGAAAAAATTACGAGAATTGAAGACATTTGTCAATAATGCAAAAATTGACAGTCCGGTCTTAAAAAATCTTTTCAAATTCTTCTGTTTTTCAGTTTTGTGCTTGTGCTTAAGCTTTGGAGAAGTTTGGGCTGCAAAAACTGATTTGCAGATGGGAAGTGTTCAACAAAGTACCATTTCAGGTACTGTAAAAGATGCTGATGGAGAACCACTACCCGGAGTAACCGTTGTTGTAAAAGGAACAACACAGGGTACATCAACCAACATTGATGGCGAATTTACACTAACAGGAGTACCTGCTGATGCGGTATTGCTGATTTCGTTTGTTGGTATGAAAACACAGGAAATTACTGTTGGCGATCAGACCAGTTTCAACGTGGTTTTGGAAGCCGATGCAATTGGACTGGAAGAAGTTGTGGCCATTGGTTATACCGTTCGTAAAAAAGGTGAAGTTACCGGTTCGGTAGCAACAGTAAGCTCTGAAACACTGGAGCGTACTGCCAGTAAGGATGTGGCAAAATCTTTATCGGGAAAAGTACCTGGTTTAATTGTTAACGACCGCGGTGGTTATCCTGGTGACAACGACATGACTCTATTGATTCGTGGTAAATCAACCTTAAACAACAACGCGCCTCTTATTCTTATTGACGGGATTACTGCAGGAACAAGCGGTATGGCTAATTTATCTCCCGAAGATATTGAGTCGTTAACCGTGTTGAAGGATGGTGCTGCAGCAATATACGGTGCACGTGCTGCAAACGGTGTAATTCTTGTAACAACAAAACGTGGTAAAAGTGGTGCACCTAAGTTTAAATTAAGCACTTCGTACAGTATGTCAACTTTTGCTGTAAAACCAAAGTTGATGTCGTCTGAACAATTTGCTATTTATAACAACGAAATTGCAGCAAGACAAGGAAGTCAGTTGCCTTATTCGCAGGAAGATATTGCAAAGTATGCATCGGGAGAAGATCCAATAAATTTCCCGAATACCGATTGGCAAGACCTTACTTTTGCCGATTATTCTCCAGAGGCACGTGTAACTTTCTCGGTTAGTGGAGGTAGCGATAACGTAAAATATTTCGTTAGTGGCGACTACATGAACCAAACCGGATTATATGATTCGGGCGACTTAAATTTCGAACAATATCAGGTACGCTCTAATTTGGATATTAAATTACACGAAAAATTAAGTGTAGGTATTGACCTTTCAGGACGATTTGGTAAGCGAAACCAACCAGGTGTAAATGAAAGCTATATATACAAGCATATCTATGTAAACTTCCCAACAGAAGTTGGTATTTATCCTAACGGATTGCCAGCATGGGGTGGTGAAAACGGATCGAACCCGGTTATTATGTCAAGCGATGAAGCCGGTTTTGTTAAAACTACCGACAACGATTTACGCAGTAAATTCTCATTCGACTGGAACCTGGATGGAGTTACAGAAGGTTTAAGAATGAAAGGATTTGCCGGCATACGTAAAATGAGTAACGACGTTAAAAGCTGGTATACACCCTGGACCGTTTATCAATACGATGTAAGTAACGATGATTACCGCGAAGTACAGGGTTACTCGCAAGATGGGAACCAGCGTATTTTGCGCGAAAGTTTTTGGAAATACGACGAGCTGATGCTAAATGCAACCGTACACTACGACCGTACTTTTGACGATCACACAATCAGAGGCTTTGCCGGTGTTGAGCAGTTTTCTTCAGAACAGCGTAACTTTTGGGCCGAGCGCAAAGATTTCCCAAGTCCTGATCACCCGGAACTATTTGCCGGTGGCGATGATGGCCAGGGATCGTCAGGTACATCAGCTGAATGGGGGCGTGTAAATTATTTTGGTTCATTGTCATACGATTATGCAAAGAAATATTTTATCGATCTGACTCTGCGCCATGATGGTTCGAGTAACTTCGGAGACGGAAACCGCTTTGGTACTTTTCCGGGTGTTGGTCTTTCATGGGCTATCGGTAACGAAAAATTTATGGATTGGTCGGATAGTTGGTTAAATGCCTTAAAGCTTCGCACATCGTGGGCAATTATGGGTAACGACCGAATTGCGTCTTTCCAGTATTTAACACGCTACAACTATGGTGGTGCAACCGATGCTGCGCAGCCTAACTGGTATATATTTGGAACTAACGGTACGCGTTACAACGGATACGATCCTTCTACCACACCTAACCCCGATATTACCTGGGAAACAGCTGATATGAAAAACATTGGTCTTAGTTTTATGATGTTCGATAATCGCTTATCGGGAGATGTAAACTATTTCTACCAAAAACGTGAAGACATTCTGATTACACGAAATGCTTCGATTCCTGATGTTGCCGGGGTAACCTTACCACAGGAAAACCTTGGTAAAGTAGATAATTATGGTTGGGAGTTGCAACTTGGATGGAACGACAAAATAGGTGAAGTAAATTACAACTTTGGAGTAAACTTCACACAGGCGAAAAACGAGGTGGTTTATTTAGATGAAGCCGCTGATGTTCCTGAATGGAGAAAGCGTGAAGGCCACCCAATGGATTCATACATTGTTTATCCAACTTTTGGCCTGTTCCAAAGCGAAGATGAAGTAAACAGTATGACGGCAAAAATCCCCGGAACGGTTGCTGGCGAGCCTGCTTATGTTGATGTTGATGGAAATGGAAAGATTGATGCGAATGACAGAGTTCGTTCCTATACTTCAAATGTTCCTGAAATACAATACGGTATTTTTGGTGGAGTTGAGTTTAAGAACATTAATTTAAACTTCCTGTTCCAGGGACAGGCGAAAGCACAGACGATTGTTTACTTCGAGTCGCACGGTGCCCGTCCGGACTTCTTGTTTACCGAAAGATGGACGCCTGAAAATCCTACCGCCAAATACCCTCGCGCATTTGTTGCCGGCGATGGATATAGTGCAAATCTCGGAACACCCGACAATTTTCAGGGAGCTGACCTATGGTTGCACGATGCTTCTTTCGTTCGACTTAAAGAATTGGAATTGGGGTACACCCTATCAAAAGAAGTTATTGGGTTTGGCGATTTGAAGCTTTTTGTAAGAGGTAATAACCTGTTAACTATGTTCTCAGATATTTACGACCTTGGATTTGATCCTGAATCAAGTGAGATTATCGACTTTAGAGGATCGCGTTATCCGGCGATGAAGACTTATAGTGTTGGATTAAACTTGAATTTCTAACAAACAGATTAAAAGCTTAATAAAATGAAGAAAATAAAATTATCATACATATTAATTCTGTTTGCCATGCTTGCATTCAACAGTTGCGAGGATGTGTTAGAGACAGAAGCAAAAGATGCATTTGCAGAGGATTTAATTTACAGTAATCCTGACCAGGTTGAACGTTTGGTGTTCACTGCCTACAACAGTACTGAAAGCTGGAGTTTCAATCGTTTTCAGTGGTGGGGCCGAAGATTTAATATCGAGGGCGCTTCGTTTGAAGCAAAATTTAATTTTAAAGATTTAGACCAGTACCGTATGCGCGGAGGTTTAACACCCAGTAATTTAGGAATGTGGGGTGGTAAATGGGGAAACTACTGGGACTATGTGCGCTTAACCAACGAATTCCTGGACCGTATTGACGATAGCCCGGCAATGGCAGAAAATCCGGACAAAGTGAATGTGTTAAAAGCAGAAATGAAATTCCTTCGGGCCAACCTTTATGCCAAACTTGTAAACCTACACGGCGGTGTACCCATTATGGAAAACGCTTTAGGTTTGGATGACGATTTTAATTTACCACGCGATAGTTACGAAGCTTGTGTTGATTTTATTGTTAGCGAATTGGATGAAGCAGCGGCTATGCTGCCTGAAACACGTCCTGACGATGAATTTGGAAGGGCGACAAAGCTTTCAGCTTTAGCTGTAAAGTCACGAATATTACTTTATGCTGCTAGTAAATTACATGATCCGGCTTACGCTCCCAGTAGCGATGCTTTGTACACCTATTCAAAAGCAACAAAATGGCAGGATGCTTCCGATGCAGCTAAAGCGGTAATTGATTTGGTTGGTGCCCGCGACCTTATTGCTGTTGCTGATGCCGATGCTTACCAAAAGCTATTTTTGTCGCCTAACCAGGATATTTTATTTGCACGCCCATACGGTTCACAGTATTACGAGTTTGGAACCGATGCCAACTCACTTTGGGACCAAACGCAGAGCCCGAATGGTTATGGCGGATGGGCACTTTCATCGCCTTCACATAACTACGCGCTGCAATACAATATGACCGATGGTACAACCACCAGCGAGGGAACTTTTGACGCCGCAAACCCTAATGCCAACCGCGAAATGCGTTACTATGCCAACCTTTTATTCCAGGGGGCAGATTTCCGCGGACGTCCGGTTGATTATGCGCTGGCTCAAAATCCAAGCCCTGAGACTCCACACGGTTTAGATTCTCCACAAGGAGGCGGAAATACCTTACATTCATCAAAAACAGGTTATAACATTCGTAAGTTTCAAGATGAAAGCGTAGCCGTTTCAGGAGGTATTTCTCCAAACCGCCCGTTTATTTTATATCGCTTGGCAGAGATTTACCTGAATTATGCCGAAGCTCAGTACCACTTGGGAAATGAAGATGAAGCTCGCACTTTCTTAAATAAAGTCTCTACGCGTGCCTTGCAACCTGAAATTACAGCTGAAGGTGCCGACCTATATGAAGCTATAAAAAGAGAAAGAAGAGTTGAGTTGGCATTTGAAATGCATAACTACTACGACGAAAGAAGATGGATGGAAGAGGACCATTTAGGTTTTGACGTAAGAGGTTTAACCTGGACTAAAAAGGCCGATGGTAGTCTTGTATTTGAGGAATATACCGTAGTAACACGACCTTGGTGGGACAAACATTATTATTTACCAATACCGGCTTCGGAAGTTGAAAAAGCTCCTGCAATGGCTCAAAACTACGATTATTAAACAGTAGATATTTGTTTTATTTCAAAAACTGAGAAAATGAAAAAAAGATTAATATATTTTTTAAGTTTCATCATTATGGGCTTCACTGCAGCAATAATCACCAGCTGCGAAGATGATGAACTCTTTTCAATAAAGGAAGTACTGATAACCTGGGAAAATCCGGCCGATGTAATTGATGGTGTTGCCTTATCAGAAACCGAATTGAGTGCAACTGCAAACGTACCCGGAACCATGACTTTTACTCCTGCTATGGGAACAGTTTTACCAAAGGGAGACCATACATTAACTGCTGAATTTACACCACGCGATGCCGGTAAATATCCGTCACTATCAAAAACAGTTACAGTAAAAGTAGTGGATAAATTAATTCCGGTTATTACCTGGCCCGAACCTGCAGTATTAGCAGTAGGAACTCCGTTAAGTGCCGAACAATTGAATGCTACAGCAGATGTACCCGGTACCTTTATGTATACTCCTCCGGTTGGAACAGTTTTGCCCTTAGGCGAAAACCAGGAGCTCAGAGTTGATTTTACACCAAGTGTAATAACCCATCAACCTACATCAAAAAGCGTAATGATTAATGTAAGAGATGTTGTGCCGTTAAAATATGTTGCCAATAGCGCGATGTATATTAACGAAAATTCATTTGCATTTAATGTAGATGGTGAAGTAGGAAGTTTGGGAGACAGTCCAGAAGCAGGATTTACCGTACAGGTGGTAAATGCAGGTAAATTTGTAGATAGAGATTTTGTAATAGCAGGAGTAAGCCTTGATCCGGCAGATGCAACCCGAATAGAGCTTACGCTTGACGAAGCTATTTATTCTGACGATGTAATTTCTGTCTCTTTTAATCAGGATGCAAGCGGAATCGTTTCAACCGACGACCAACCAATGCTTTCTTTCGATGCACAACAGGTAGCAATTCCTGTGAGTGGCGATAATATTCTCGCCGGCAACTCATGGGCTGGTTTTGAAGCCGGTGGTGGTGCCAATGCTGCTGGTGCTGCAGGATACTGGGTTGGTACTGCTGAACCATGGCAACGAACTATGGATATGGCTGCTTCGGGAGATGCAAGTATGAAATATACCGGAAGTGTCAATGGAATAGCATTATGGGGAATGAAATTTGGTGCCAATGTGGATACTCAACCAGGAGCATTTGAAATTTCACACAAAATATACATTGAGCCTGGTTCAAGCGTAAAAGCAATGCGTACAGCAGTTGCCAGACAAACTAATGGTTGGGCTGATGATTTATCAATAGTTTGGAATGTTGAAAATATTGCCAGGGGAGAATGGGTTACAATTAAAAAAATTGTATATGTTCCTGTGGCAACTAAAGAAGTTGATAACAATAGTAAAGTTAGGTATTCTTATTACATAGAACCAGACCTTAATCCGGGGGTTGCCGGAGCTCAAACTTTATACCTTGATGATATGGGAATGAGACAGGTTGATATTCCTGCACGACCTTAAGCTGACGATGAAATTAGATAAGTTTAGTTTTCGCATAGTTTAGTTAGTTAGACCAATAAGCGGGGGTATATGCCCCCGCTTTTTTTTAATTGCAGGTTTTTAGTACCGATAAATTTTAACAGTAATGAAAAACATAAAACTGGTTTTGCTGCTTGTATGCAGCCCACTCTTTACGCTCGCTCAAAACTACCCGCTATCTGATCCCAACAACACCGGTGGCTGGATACTGAATGAACACATGAGCGATGAGTTTAACGGCACCGAACTCGACCGTGAGAAATGGTGGATTTTGGGTGAAGAAGTAAACGGAACCCGGGAATACCGAAACAAATGGAAAGGCCGTGCGCCGGGGCAGTTTGTTGGCCATAATGTTTTTATGGAAGACGGCGAACTGGTGTTGCGTTCGCAGTGGGAACCCGAGTTTTCATTTGTTAAAGAGAAAAATAACAATGTTTATTATGGGGGAACAGAAACTGCTGCCGATAACAGTTACCCCATTACGCAAGCGTGCATTCTTAGCGAAGGGATGTTTAAGTACGGTTATATCGAGGCACGCTACAAAGCAGCTGATGCTCCGGTAACAAACGCATTTTGGACAACTGGGTACCGCTCCGAAATTGATATGACCGAAAACTTTGGGAAGCGCCCAATTGCAAATCCTGCCAATAAACCCGAGAGTTTAGAAAGACTTTTCAGAACAAACATTATTAGTTGGGAACCGAATCTACCAGCCGACCACAAAAACTGGAAGGTGTATAAAGACATGGGTGTGCGTTTGGCTGAAGATTACCATGTGTTCGGTTTTGAATGGGATAAAGACTACATTAAAACTTATTTTAATGGCGAACTGGTGCAAAGCATTACCCGCCAGGAGCTGGAAAGCTGGGAATACGCAACAGGGAAATTCCATAACCAATGGGTAATAAAACATGCCATGGAACTGTGGATGGATGCCGAAGTATTTTCATGGTATGGCCTGCCCGAAGCCGCTGATTTGGCAGAACCGGCAGACCATCGTTACGATTATATCCGTATTTGGCAAAAAGAAATTGCCGGCCCCGAGTTTTATGCCTTGGGTTTTGAAGGGCCTTTCTACTACAAATACGGAGATATGGAGCACAAACGCAGTCAGAATTGGTGGGCTCCAAACAGCAGCCCTTTTTTATTAACCGACGAAAAGGCAGCCAGCGGCGATGGTTGCCTGGCATATAAGCAAACTACCACTATTAATACCAACCAAACCATTTATGCGCCTTACGGAACGCTCAACCTGCCGGCGGGTAATAATAAGCTCCGTTTTAAAGTGTGGAAGGAACCGGGGACAAATATTGACAAGATTAATTTTATTCTTCGCAACCCTTACCTTGAATTTCAGAAAGATATTTCAAGCATTGAAACCGGAAAGTGGGTGGAGCTTTCTGTTGATTTTAACCGTGGGGCTTCCTTGTTTACCGGAGATGCTGACCGCCTTGAAATTCAGATAAAAAGTGCTGATGTTAGCGGTGTGGAAAATACACTGTATATCGATGATATGGGATTTGATAAAGACAACAATGTTAGCGATCCACCCACTTCAAGTGAGATTATCAGGCAAAATTCCGAAATTGAACTATATCCAAATCCTGCAAAAAATAGGGTAAATATTCGCTCGGCAAATGCCACCAAATTTTCTATTTTTAATTTACAAGGCGTGGTGGTTAAACAGGAAGTAAAGCGTACTGAACCGCAGCTTGTTGATTTAAGCAGCTTGCCAACAGGAATGTACATTGTCAGTGTTCAATCCAACAATACCATCATAAATAAAAAGCTGCAGGTGAGTAGGTAAAACCATCGGAAAGCGATTGCTGTTTTTACCAGTGCTACATAAAGATAAAATAGTGCCATAAACAGGTAAATACTAAAAATACATTCTGCTACAAGTTCCCGTTCTTTATACTGCAAATTAATATCCAATAAAATGAAGTCATATCTTGTATTCGTATTGCTTGTATTTCAATTGATTCACAGTGTGTATACAAGTGCCCAAAACAACCTTTACCCCGATAGTATTTCAGGTCTGGAAATCGATTTTTGGTATGGAAGCAGCACGCAGCCTGCCGAATCTTATTCCGTAAGCATTGCAAACGACCCTGTTTTTGATGGTACCCGTTCGGTAAAATTCAATTGCCCCGATGCAGCAGTACCCACAGGCGGTCATGCAACGGTTGTTCTTGGAGGTACCAATCCCGATTACCAGTCGGGTAACATAGCCGTTACCCGGGGCGATTATGTGTTTAGTGCCAAAATATTTGTTGAAGGAACAGTGCCGGCAAATATACTTTTCTACCTTACCGAGCAATCGCAGGTAATTACCGATGGAATAAATTTAATCCTTCCTCTTGCCGATGTCAGCACAGGAAGCTGGCAAACCATTTCAATACCTGTTGCCTTTGTTGAGGATATTCCGCAAATGAAAACCGGGATACGTATGCGCGGTGTCGATTATATTGGTTTATCGGGTGCATCAACGGTTTATATCGACCAAATGGCTTTGGTGCAGGAAGTAGTGGAGCCCGAAGATACTGTCTATTCGCCCATTTTAGATGCTGGTAATAGCTGGGGATTAAACCCCGCCTATTCGGATGAATTTAACAGTACCGGAATAGATGCCGAAAAATGGAACATTGATGTAAACGACTGGGGAACCTGGTCGTGGGAGCCGGAAAATGCAACGAGCCCCGATACCGTTTTGGCTTTAAAAATGCAGCAAAAACAACATACGCGTGGTGGAAACGACTATTATTTCACTTCGGGAATTGCGCAAATAAAGGAAACCATTACCTACGGATATTTTGAAGCCCGCATAAAAGCAAGTGATAAAGGTCAGGGCACCTGCCCGGCATTTTGGTTATACAGCGTTGGGCAACCAACTCCAACCGAGGAAGGTGGGGTACAGTATTGTGAGATTGACGCCATTGAAATATTCCAAATTCCCAATCAATTAAAAACACTGGAAATGAACCTGCATACACGAATAATTGAAAATGGTGAATTAACTTGGAAACGGCCGGGACAAGGCGATACCGAGTTAACCCACAATTCGTGGGATGCCCCCTGGGACCCCCGCGACGAATACCACACGTATGCGGTGTGGAACCGCCTCGATTCAATTTTCTGGTATGTCGATGGTATTCAACGTGGCGCCAAAAAGAATTACTACTGGCATTTGCCCATGCACCTTACCGTTTCAATGGGCTTACGCACACCATACGAAAAATACATCGACGGCGTAAGAACCGTTATGCCTTATCCCGAAAGCAATCCGGAACCGGGCTTCCCAACCGAAATGTATTGTGACTATGTAAGGGCTTATAATACTTCGCCTCAGTTATTTGCAGAAGTAGACGATTATAAAAACAAGGAGTTTTTAAATAGGAACAGCCTTGAATTTGAATGCCGGTATTTTGCCGGGAATGGTGAAACGGTGCTTGACGAGACTGACCTTAACGGGCTAACTTGTTTGGTACAGGAACTGGATGAGAACGGTGCTGTTGTAACCGAAATAATGGCTGCTGATGCAACTACCATCGGCAACGAATCGGGTAAAGCAAAGCTGTCAATTGATATCAGCTCTTTAAACCCAAGTTCTGCCCTCGACGAAGGACATTATTATGTATTAAAACCTGTTTTTAAATCGTCGTTTAACGAAGGAACAGAAGTTGTTCTGGCACAAGAAACAATTCCTGTACAAATTACCGGTAACCTGGTTAGCGTTTCGGAACTGAATCAGGCACCGGATGTAAAAGTTTACCCAAATCCGGCCTTAAACCAGGTAAGTATTTCATCGGCAGATGCCACTGAAATTTTAATTTATAATGTGCTTGGAGTTTTGATAAAGCAAGAGGCGAAACTTTTTGAACCACATGTTGTGGACCTGGCCGATGTGGCTGAGGGGATTTATGTTGTAAGTGTAAAGTCGGGAAAAGGAACCGTGAATAGAAAGTTGCAGGTCATAGACTAAAACCAAAACAAGACGGGGATAAACGCTTGTACACAAGTATTAAAAAGGAAGAATTAAAAGAAATTGATGTGCAGTTTATTCCCTACTACGCCTTGAACAACCGTGGTGAAACCGAAATGACCGTTTGGTTGCCAATGAGCTATTAATTATTTTTAAAATATTCATACATACCTGATTTGAAAACACAGAGAGTGTAAAAATATGAGAACTACAATCAAAACACTAAGCCTGATTATGCTGCTTTTAGTTGCAGCTCAATCTACCTTCGCACAGAATGAAAAACCAAATATCCTGTTTATTTTTATCGATGATTTAGGTTACAAAGACCTGGGGTGTTACGGAACCACTTTAACCGAAACACCAAATATTGATAAGTTGGCAAGCGAAGGCATGCGTTTTACACAAGCCTATGCCTATCCGGTTTGTACACCAACAAGAGCCAGTTTAATATCGGGGCAGAACTCGGTGCGCACCAATGTTTGGGAAGTTATTGGTGAAGATGCTCCCGGTGTAGTCGATAAACCCTACGGACTGATGCTTTCGCCCGAAAAGGCGCTTTCCATACCTGAACGCATTGAGACCTATGGCGATATTTTGCAAAAACAAGGCTACGCAGTAGCTCATGCGGGTAAATGGCATGCCGGCCGCACCCCCGACGAAGAGGGCTTTGTTAGCCTGGATTCAATAGGGATTAAAGATCCTGCTCTGGTGGAATATGCTAAAAACAACAGCGAATGGAAAGTTGGCGAACTTACCGCAAAGGCAATAGAGTTTATGCGCGAAAACAAAAAGGGGCCATTTATTATGAACCTGCACCACAAGGCAGTGCACGTACCCATATTGGCACGAGAGGATTTAAGAACGAAATACCGTAAAAAAATTCATAAAACCGGAATTAAAAATGTTAATCCCGACTATGCAGCAATGACTGAAATGGTTGATGAAGCTGTAGGTGTTGTGTTGGCAGAACTGAACAAGTTAGGACTCGAAAAAAATACCGTTGTCATATTTTATTCCGATAATGGAGGCCTGATTTCGGATGCTATACCAAATGTATCATTAGCTACCAGCAACCTGCCCTTGCGCGGCCAAAAAGGTGGTTTGTACGAAGGCGGAATTCGTGTGCCATTAATTGTAAGATGGCCCGGAAAAGTTGAACCCGGAACAAGCTGTGCCGAAAAAGTGATGACCATGGACCTCTTTTCTACCTTCCTGGAACTTGGTGGCGCTAAGGTGTCCGACAATCAGGCTTGCGATGGTCTAAGCATTGTTCCGTTGGTTACCGGCCAGAAACAAACCCTTGGCCGCGATGCGCTGTACTGGCATTTCCCCTCGTCGCAATGGACACGCTCGCCACAGGGCGCCATTATTAAAGGTGATTATAAATTAGTAGAGGATATGGAAACCGGACGTGTTGAGCTATTCAACCTGGCAAACGATATTGGCGAAACCATTAACCTTACAACTGTAAAACCGGAAATTGCCCGCGACCTGCTAAATGATTTGCACAAGTGGCGAAATGAAATGGGTGCAAAAATGCCAATACCTAATCCTGATTTCGACCCTACCCGCGAACATGAAATTGGGAAAGCCATATGGGGAAAGGCACATTAAAAATTTGTAGGTCGAGAGCTAAAATCTTTCGTCTGCATCTTATAATTGACGGAATTTCTTCCGTCGTCTAACTTATTTAAAATGAAACGCAGAGATTTCTTCAAAAAAGGAACAGCCGGAGCAGTTGCCGCAAGTATCATTCCCCTGTCATCAACAGCTTCCTCAAATACTCCCGATTTGGGTGAGCGAGAAAACGACCATTGGTTGCATTTGGGTAAAGGCAAAAAAGAAATTCCTAACCGGAAAGAAACACACCATTATGATGTAGTGGTGGTTGGTGGCGGACTGGCAGGTATTTGCGCTGCAGTGTCGGCAGCCCGTAACGGCTCTAAAACTGTTTTGGTGCAAGACCGTCCGGTTTTAGGCGGTAACAGTTCAAGCGAAATGCGGGTGCATGTGCATGGCGTAACACGCTTACGTCCCGATAACAAACCCGAACGCGAAACGGGTGTTTTGGAAGAACTCTTGCTGCACAATCGTTTTTTCAATCCGCAGGAATCGTTTCCGGTTTGGGATCACATTCTTTACGACTTCGTAAAACGTGAGGAAAACCTTGATTTAATACTAAATACACAGGCTGTTGAAGCGATAATGGATGGAACGGAAATTAAGGCTGCCCGTTGTTGGCAATCTACTACTGAAAAAGAGTTAATGTTTCAGGGGAAAATGTTTATCGATTGCTCGGGCGACGGACTTTTGGCTGCCACAGCAGGTGCTTTGTATCGAACAGGCCGCGAGGGAAAAGCTGAATTTGACGAAACATTTGCTCCCGACCAGGCGGATGGCTGGCAAATGGGCGCCACACTTTTGCTGCAGGCCAAAGATATGGGCAAAGCAACGCCATTTATTGCCCCGCCTTTTGCCATAAAATACGAAGCCGAGAAATCTCATCCGGGACGGAAATTTGCAAATTTTCAAAACGGGATTTGGTGGATTGAAATTGGCAGCGACGACGATATAATTGCCGATGCCGAGAAGAACCGAGATAAACTGATGGGCTACCTGTATGGTGTTTGGGATTATATTAAAAATTCAGGCAATTTCCCCGAAGCAGAAAACCTGGCATTGGATTGGGTGCAGTCCCTTCCGGGCCGTAGAGAATCGCGCCGTTTTATTGGCGACTACATTCTTTCAGAAAAGGATTTGACCGAACACCGTCATTTTGATGATGCAGTGGCTTATGGTGGCTGGTCGCTCGATGAGCATTGCTGGGCAGGGATCGAAAACCTGGAGGACCCACCAAGTTATTTCCACCTTCATTTTCATAAGATTTACGAAATACCTTATCGTTCGCTTTATTCAAAAAATATATCAAACCTGTTATTTGCCGGAAGAAACATTAGCCAAACACATATTGCACTTTCGTCTTCGCGCGTGATGGGAACCTGTGCGCTCGAAGGTCAGGCAGTTGGAACGGCAGCTAGTTTATGTGTAAAAAATGGAGTGCACCCGCGTGATATTTACAAATTTCATATCAACGAATTGCAGGAAAACCTGTTGCGCGACGATGCTTTTATTCCCAACCGGCCGGCTAAAGATGCAAGTGATCTGGCTCGTATGGCAAGCCAGGTTTTTGGCTCTTCCACACTTTCGGGTGATGCTAAAAACCTTACCAATGGCGTGTCGCGCGATATTAATGGCGAAATAAATCATTGGCAATCGGAAGCATTACCGGCTACTTTGCAACTGGAATGGGAAAAGCCGGTAGCGCTCTCAAAAGTGGAAATTAAGTGTGATACCAACCTGAAGCGTTGCATAATGATGTTAAAAGAATCGTTAAACGACGAACGACATACCAACACGGTTCCCGAAGAGCTGTTAAAAGCATTACAGCTGGAGGCACGCGTTAATGGGAAATGGATAAAGTTAGGCGCGTTGGACAACAACAGAACGCGACTCATTAAATTTCAGTTTAATCAACTAAAAGTAACAGCCGTTAAGATAACAATCAACGAAACGTATGGCGCAAAAAACGCCAAATTGTTCGAAGTTCGTTGTTACGAGGCATAATGAATAATTCAGTAAAAATACTTACGATAACAATTTTGCTGGGCTGGTTAATTACTGGTTCGGCAACTTTTGTTTTTGCCCAAAATTACGGGTCAACAAGTCAGCAGGTAAAGGTTTTTCATCCGGCGCTACATCCTGTCGAAAAAACGGATGTGAACCTTTACCAACAAAACGGCACCAGTAAAAACCGGTTTTATATTGAAGTAGAATCTGTTTCGTGTGGCGACAATCAATGCCATGTGGTTCCGGTTCGGATGTATTTTAATAAGCTGGGATTTTTTGAAAAACTGGAGTTTGGGCGAGGTGTGCGTTTGGAAAAAACAAAGGGGAAACGATTTCGGAAAGCCGATTACCAAAAACTGAATGCAATTTTAAAAAAGCAGGATTCGGAACTGGCACGGGTTGATAAAGAACAGTTGGTAAAAAAGCAAACAGATCTTGACGGGGTTGATGCGATCTCGGGCGCAACAACACCTTTACTGCCCGATAAATCGTATGTAAAAGGTGCCGTTTGGACCTGCTATACCTTGTGGCATTGGGCAAATGGCGAACTGGTTCAAATTATTAGAAATAAAACCGGGGAGGAGACAACTGTTCCTGCTTTTGTTACTTTGCTGAAGAGCGATAATCAAATAAACCGACTTTTCGCCCTGGAGCAAATAGAGCGCCTTTCAAAATACCAATCCGAACTTTTGAGTTGCATACAGCAGCAGGCAAATACCTTTAGTCGGCAGGAAACAAAACTGCTTCTAAAGTACCTTGAAAATGCCCCGGACAGTATTCGTTTTTCATCGTTATTAGAACTGGTGGTCAATAACAGGCAGATGCAATACGATGGCCTTACTTCCATTTTAAAATTAATGAGAGACCTTTCTGAAACCGAATGTGTGCAGTTAAGCAAGCTGTTTTCTGTTTTGGAATTCTACCCCGAACTAAATTTGCTGCTTACTATTTTTGAGAAAAGTAAATGCGACCATACTGAAATTGTCGACGAAGTTCTTCTTTTGCTTAACCGTGAAAATATTATTATCGGGCGCAGAGCGTATTGGTTTTTAATAGAACGGAACCTGACTTTAAATCAACGAAAAACGTTGGAGGAATATCGGCTGGAAAATTCAGAATATTTTTAGACGGAGGTATAAAGGTGGGTAAATAAATACCATATATGGATAATTTTTGCCCCTAATAATTATTCAAAACACACTTTCTTTGTAGGTGAATTGTTATTACCAATTTGATTATAAAATGCCGTATTGGATGTTCTTGTATTTTCAATTTGGACAAATTAAAATTTGCAGAGCATAGCCAACGCTACGGTTAAAAATTTTAATGAAGTAGAAATTGAAAAGACAATACTTATATGCGGCATTATATGGCCAATTTGGTGTAATTTAGGGAATTGGCTCTCGATAGAGCGTCTCCTGCTTTTTAGAGAATATTCCGATTTATAAGAAGAGGTGAATCATCTGTCAAATTTTAACTATGAAAAACTTAAAATACTCATTTACATTTTTATTGTTTTTGGTGATTAGCGTTTCTTTCGCACAAAAACAACCCAACATTGTTCTTTTGTACTCCGATGATGCCGGATATGCCGATTTCGGTTTTCAGGGAAGTAAAATAATGCTTACGCCAAACCTCGATAAACTTTGCCAACAAGGTGTTCGATTCACCCAGGGGTACATGTCGGGTTCTACTTGTGGGCCGTCGCGCGCAGGTTTATTTACCGGAAAATACCAGCAGCGTTTTGGTTTCGAGGAAAATAACGTTGATGGTTTTATGGCCGAAAATTCGGCTTTAGACGGGTATGAAATGGGGGTGCCCCTCAGCGAAAAAATGATGGGGCAATACCTAAAGGAATTAGGCTACGCAACCGCTTATTACGGCAAGTGGCATTTAGGCGGTGCCGACCGTTTTCACCCAACCAAACGTGGCTGGGACGAGTTTTATGGTTTCCGTGGTGGTGCCCGTAGTTATTGGGCTTACCCCGAGGATTATAATTATAAAATGAACTGGCTGGAAAAAGGTTTTGGCAACTACAAAGAACCAACAAAATATTTAACCGATGATTTGGCCGACGAGGCCTGCGATTTTATCGAACGCCACAAAGACCAGCCATTTCTTGCCGTTTTGGCTTTTAATGCGGTACATACACCCATGGATGCAACCGATGATGATATGAAACTTTATCCCGAGCTTTCAGGGCTGCGTCAGCAAGTTGCGGCAATGACCTCGGGGCTCGACCGTGCTTGCGGCAAAGTAATGGCCAAGTTGGAAGAACTGGGAATTGACGACAATACTATCGTTGTATTTACCAACGACAATGGAGGGCCAAGCGATAAAAACGGCTCTTGTAATTATCCATTGGCAGGAACAAAATCAAACCAATTGGAGGGCGGCATACGTGTTCCGTTTGTTATGAAATGGGCCGGTCAAATTAAAGCTGGAACCGAATATGATTATCCAATTATTTCGCTCGACCTAATACCAACTTTTGTTGCAGCGGCAGGCGGAAATGCGAATGCCTTAAGTGATTTGGATGGTGTTGATATACTTCCTTTCGTTAAAGGTGAAAAACAGGAACGACCACACGAAGTGCTTTTTTGGAAGAAAGAGGTACGCGCTGTCATTCGCAAAGGCGATTGGAAATTGATGCGTCATATCGACCGGCCTGCAGAACTGTACAATATCGCCGAAGATATCTCGGAACGAAACAACCTGGCAAACGAACATCCGGAGATGGTAAAAGAAATGTTCAAAGAACTTTACGAATGGGAAATGACCTTGAAGCGCCCATCATGGTTGTTGCAACGTAAATATGAAAAAGTGGATGTTGACCGAATGAACCAGTACCGCGAAGTGCCCGGAGAATATTAAAAAATGAGTTTTATACCGTGGCTCCGGGCGGTTGTAGACGCTAGAAATTAGAATGGGCTTTAGCCGTTAATGTTTAAGATTAATGGCTAAAGCCTTTTTTCTTTTCAATTATATAAATGCCAGGCTAAAGCGTGGCACAAAAACATGGCAAGGGTAAAATAGTACCATTACCAGATAAATTTTATAAACCGGAATAATTCTGTTTGTTGTTTTTTTGTAAGTGATAAGAAGTGAATACCTTGTATTCGCGTTTAAAAACGATTATAACAGTAAAACTATCAGATAATGAAACGATTTATTTTATTCGCAATTTGTGCATTCTTTCTGCAAGCTTCCTTTGCACAGGAACACGGGATTATTAATAATGCCAAAAGTCCTCATGTTAAATTAAAGAGTATTGATTTAGGTGATTGTATCTGGACCGAAGGCTTTTGGGCCGAACGTTTTAAAGTGGCTGAAAAAAATATGCTTCCTTACATGGAAGAAGTTCTGACTGGTGATGTTGGTCATGCCTTAAATAACTTTAAATGTGCAGCAGGCCATCAACACGGGACGTTTAATGGCTGGTACTGGCACGATGGTGATTTCTATAAGTTTATGGAAGCAAAAGCCTATATGTATGCCCAAAATAAAGATCCAAAAATTTTGGAAGAACTGGATGGCTATATAAAAATTATTGGCGAAGCACAGGAAGAAGATGGCTACTTGCAAACGCATACCACTATCAATAAAAAAGGTAATTTCACAAAAGAGGACATTAAAAAAACTGCACCTCGTAACGTGGGTGATGCCAACCGTTATTCAAATCGTAAGTTTCATGAGATGTACAATCATGGTCATCTGTTTACCAGTGCCTGTATTCATTACAGGGTAACCGGAAAACGCAATTTTTTGGATATTGCGATTAAGCAAGCTGATCTATTATATCGGTATTTTGCACCAGATGACGATTACTACGGACGTTTTGGATTTAACCAAACGCAAATAATGGGATTGGTTGAATTGTATCGCACGGTTGGAGATGAACGCTACCTTAAACTTGCGGAGAAATTTATTAATAACCGGGGAAAATACCCGGTAGAGGATCACGTAACTACAATGGGTTATCCAATTGGAGACATGGTACAGGAGCGTACTCCACTCAGAGAATCGAGTGAGGCAGTTGGACATGCTGTTTTGGCATTATATTATTATGCCGGTGCTGCCGATGTATATGCCGAAACCGGTGAGAAAGCGCTTATTGATGCTTTAGACAGATTATGGTATAATGTTACCGAGCAAAAAATGTACGTAACAGGTGCAGTCGGACAAACTCATTACGGAGCATCTACAAACCGGGATAAAATAGAAGAAGGTTTTATCGATGAGTACATGATGCCAAACCTGACATCTTATAACGAAACCTGTGCGAATCTATGTAACGCAATGTTCAGCCACCGGATGCTTGGAATTCATGGTGAGGCAAAATACGCTGATATTATGGAACTGGTAATGTATAATTCAGGTTTGTCTGGAATCAGCCTTGAAGGAAAAGACTACTACTACGCCAATAACCTGCGTGTTATTCAAGGTGCTCGCGACTACAATAAATTAGTAAATGATTTTGAAGAACGCCAACCTTATTTGGAGTGTTTTTGTTGTCCTCCAAATTTAGTTCGTAATGTGATAAAAATTTCAGGTTGGGCATATAGTAAAGCACCAAATGGAATAGCAGTAAACCTATATGGGGGTAATAAATTAAATACAACCTTATTGGATGGTTCAGAACTTGCTTTAAACCAGGTTACAAAATATCCATGGGAAGGAAACGTGGAAATTACAGTTGATAAATGTAAATCGGATGCTTTTGACGTAATGCTTCGTGTTCCACGCTGGGCAAAAGGAACTGAAATTAAAGTAAATGGTAGAAATGCCGGAGTTATTGCAAAACCAGGCGAATTTGCTACAATTAACCGCACCTGGAAAGCAGGGGACAAAATATCTATTGATATGCCAATGCCAGTTACGCTTGTTGAAGGAAATACTAAAATTGAAGAGGTACGAAACCAGGTAGCTGTTAAACGCGGGCCTGTTGTTTATTGTGTGGAAACACCAGATCTTCCTGAAAACACCATTATTACTGATGTGTATTTAAAAAGTGGTACTTCGATGAACCCTAAATTCAAAAAAGACCTTTTGGATGGAGTTACAGCAATTGAAACTACTTTATCCTTACGTACAAATAATAACAACGAAACCATGTATAACACGGTTTCAAAACCAACTTTTAAAAGTTACAAAAGCCAGTTGGTACCGTACTATGCATGGAGTAATAGAGGAAAAGCAGGGATGACCGTTTTTATGCCTATAATTTGGGAATAATTCATATAAATATCGTTTAGTTAGAAAGAATGGATGGCAGCCCTCTCAGGAAGGATTGCCATCTTTTGTTTTAAAGGTAAAAAAGTGCAATAACGAACTAATAATTAATAATTATATTTTCATTATATGTGCTTAGTTAGTAATCTGATAATCAGTCAATAATCAATCAATTTAAAGATGAATAGAATACTCGCCGTATTAATGTTTGCCGGAGTATTTGTTGGGTGTAGCAATAAACCTGGCAATACCAGTAAAGAAGCAAGTAGCAAACAGCCAAATATACTTGTGGTTTTATGTGACGATCTTGGATACGCCGATGTAGGCTTTAATGGTTCGCCGGATATTAAAACACCAAATCTCGATCAACTGGCCACCAACGGAATGATTTTTTCATCGGCTTATGTTACCCATCCGTTTTGTGGCCCCAGCCGTGCTTCTATAATGACCGGACGCTATGCCCAAAACATTGGCACCCCTTACAATTTATACGAAGAGAAAGGAAGAACAGATGACGGTGTTCCGGTAAGCGAAACCTTTATCAGCAATGTTTTACAGGATGCCGGATATTATACCGCCGCTGTTGGGAAATGGCATCTGGGGTTTTCGCCCCGCTTTCAACCCAATAATCGCGGGTTTGATGAATTTTATGGATTTTTGAGTGGCGGACACGATTACTTTCCCGAGCGTTTCAGCGCGAAATATCAAAAGCAAAAAGAAGCCGGTGTTGATCACATTTGGGAATACCTGAAACCGTTGGTGCACGATACTACCGAAGTAGAAGAAAAAGAATACATAACCGATGCATTGTCACGCGAAACAATTCGTATTATCAACGAAACTTCGGAGCGCCAAAAGCCCTTTTTTATTTACCTGGCTTACAATGCGCCTCATGTTCCTTTGCAGGCCAAAGAAGAAGATATGGCTCAATTTCCGGAGATTGAAGACAAAGATCGGAAAACCTATGCCGGAATGGTATATGCCGTTGACCGCGGTGTTGGCGATATTATAAATACGCTAAAAGAAAATGGACAATTTGAAAATACGCTGATTGTATTTTTAAGCGATAACGGCGGGAATACCGACCGTGGAGCCAATAACGCACCACTACAGGGCCGCAAAGGCGATGCCTGGGAGGGCGGGTTCAGGACTCCCATGTTTTTTCATTATCCCGAAAAAATTAAACCCAATTCAACCTTTGATATTCCAGTATCGGCTCTCGACTTTTACCCCACATTTGCCGAACTTGCCGGAGCCAAAATACCCAAAGGAAAAATACTGGACGGAACGGCAATTATGGATGATATTCTGGAAGGAAAAGAGGATTTAAAAGATCGCCCGGTTTATGTATGCCGCTATCGCGAAGATTATGTGGATGCCGGTACGCGAATGGGGGACTGGAAACTGACGAAAATGTACAACGAAGACTGGAAACTTTTCAAAATAAATGAAGACCTTGGCGAAGCAAACGATGTGAGTACAGAATATCCTGAAAAACTGCAGGAGCTAAAGGCTGACATGTATGAGTGGACCAAAGGACATGTTAAACCATTGTGGTGCTACACACCCGAAGACCAACTTATGTGGGACAAAGGAGTGTTGCCCAATTACCGGAAAGTATTTAATATTACAAATAACTAAAATCTAAACAATGACTAATCATTCAGCTAAATCGTCGCGTTCGGCACTGGTAATTTTTACTGCCGGAGCATTCTTTTTTTACAGCTTTATTCAAATGACGCTGTTTAGCACAGAAGCTATGAAAGCGTTTTTTATGCAGTTATTGTCGATAAACGATACTGCTGGTTTTGGAAATTTTGCCGGAACATTTTTATACGGAACAGTAATTTTCCTGATTCCTGCCGGCTTATTACTTGATAAATTTTCGGTACGAAAAATCATTATTGCAATGATCCTGCTGGATGTGATATGTGTATTCGCATTGGCGTTTACTTCAAATCTTCTTATCGCCTCTGTTTTACGATTTATAATGGGGGTGGCACACTGTATCGCTTTTATGGCTCCTTTTCGTATGGCTCCAAGATGGTTTGCATCTAAACACTTGGCTTTGGTTTCCGGTTTGCTTGTTGCATTCGCTGTATTTGGCGGATGGGTTTCAGGTGCTCCGATGTTGAGCTTAATTACCTCATTTGGCGGAAAAACAGCGATGTTGATCAATGGTGGTTTAGGTTTTATTATTCTGGCTGCTGCATTGCTTTTTCTGAAAGATTTTCCACAAGGATATAAAGACAAAGGAGAAACTAAAGCTGAAATTTCTCTCATGGATGGCTTAAAGTTGGCTGCAAAAAATAAACAAAACTGGCTGGCCGGTCTTTTTATTGGATTGCTAAATCTTGCCGTTTTATTGCTTGGTGCAATGTGGGGAACTACTTATCTTAAGATTGTAAATCCTGAATTTTCGGAATCTACATATACCGGAATTATCGGTATGATTTTTATTGGAACAATTATTGGCTCTCCATTAAGTGGTTTAATTTCGGATAAACTAAAATCACGCAAAAAGGCAATGATTGGAGGAGGTGTTCTATCGTTAATAATTATGCTTCTTATTATTTTCCCACCTCTATCAAATGCCGCATTCTTCTATGTTTTGTTTTTATTGCTTGGTTTAATTACGGCTGCTCAAAGTATTGGATATGCTGTAATTGCAGAATCAAATGAGGATAAAGTATTAGGAACTGCCAATGGACTTTCTGCAGTGGTACTAATGGGAATTGCAGCAATTGGTCAACCTTTATTTGGTCAGTTGGTAGCCTTATTTGGAGGTGGTGCAGACGCATCAATTGAGCAGCTCCAAAATGCATTTCAGGTTTCTATATGGGTAATGCCCATTGCTTTTGTTGTGGCAATAATCTGTGCATTGTTGCTGAGAGAGACATTCCAGAAGAGCTAAAATCAAGTTATATGAAGTTTTCTGTTACTTATATCGTCGGAATTATTATTTGTCTTTTTGTAGTTTCTTGTGAGAAGGTAAAAGAAGAAGATCGACGACCAAATATCTTATTTGCCATTGCTGATGATGCCTCCTGGGCACATTTTGGTGCGTACGGTTGCGATTGGGTAAAAACACCCGGTTTCGATCAGGTAGCCGAAAATGGAATATTATTTACCAGGGCTTATACTCCAAATGCAAAATGTGCTCCGTCTCGTTCGTGCATACTTACTGGACGCAACAGCTGGCAGTTGGAGGAAGCTTGTAACCACTCACCATATTTTCCTGCAAAATTTAAAACTTATGCAGAAGCACTGGGCGAAAATGGATATTTTGTAGGTAGTGTAGGCAAAGGCTGGTCTCCTGGAAATCCCGGTGAAATTAATGGGAAAAAACGTGAACTGGCCGGTATTAAGTTCGACCTACTAAAAACCACACCTCCCACTATTGGTATCTCAGACAATGATTATGCGGCCAACTTCGGGGCATTTCTGGACGCACGTCCGAAAGACCAACCTTTTTGCTTTTGGTATGGTTGTTATGAACCTCACAGGCTTTATGAGTTCAGATCAGGCATAGAAAAAGGTAATAAGAGTACAGATGATATAGATGAAGTCCCTGTTTTTTGGCCTGATGTTGATACCGTGCGGGCAGACATGCTCGATTATGCTTTTGAAATCGAATATTTCGATGCTCATCTGCAAAAAATGTTGCAAAAGTTGGAGGACATTGGCGAATTAAACAATACTATCGTAATTGTAACTGCCGACAACGGAATGCCTTTCCCGCGTATTAAAGGACAGGAATACGAGTACTCCAACCATTTGCCTTTAGCGATAAGTTGGCCCAAGGGCATAAAAAATCCCGGACGTGTAATTGACGATTTTGTAAATTTTATTGATTTTGTTCCAACTTATCTCGAATTAGCAGGAGTAACGGCTGAAGAGAGCGGCATGCAGCCGGTAACAGGAAAAAGTCTTACCGATTTATTTTATTCTGAAAAAGAAGGACAAATTAATCCGGAACGTGATTTTGTAGTGATCGGTAAAGAACGCCACGATGTTGGTCGTCCTAACGATGAAGGTTATCCAATAAGAGGAATCATTCGAGGTGATTACCTATACATCCGTAATTTCAAACCCGAGCGCTGGCCAGCCGGTAATCCTGAAACAGGTTATTTAAACTGTGATGGAAGCCCCACAAAATCATATATCCTTAATACACGAAGGGATAAGGGACTATTGGAATACTGGCAGCTCAATTTCGGGAAACGTGTTTCCGAAGAGTTGTACAATGTCAAAGATGATCCGTTTTGTATGAAGAATCTTGCCTCTGATGAAAACCTTGCAGATATGAAACAAAACCTGGAGCAAGAAATGATTGAAAGATTAAAAGAACAGGAGGATCCCAGAATTTTGGGCAATGGAGATATTTTTGAAAACTATGAATACTCCGGAGTAGTTCGGAATTATTACAACCGTTTTATGTCTGGTGAAAAAGTTGATGCAAAATGGGTAAATCCAAGCGATTATGATTCAGATCTGGCTCAATAAAACAGCATTGAAGAATTTGCACATAAATCATAACGCCTTAGTTTAAAAATATCGAGATGAAAAAGTATCTGTTTCTTACTGTTTGTTTGTCACTGTTTATTGGAATAAGCAAAGCAAAGGAAAAACCTAATATTGTGATCATATTTGTTGACGATTATGGATGGGCCGATTTGGGTTATCGCAACAACGAATTTTACACACCCAATATTGACAAACTATGTAAGGAAGGAGTGGATTTTACACGGGCTTATATTTGCACACCAACCTGCAGCCCCAGTCGTGCATCCATTTTAACCGGTAAAGAATCTATCCGAATGGAAATGCCACGGCATATTACACATGAGGATGAAGAAGGGCGAAATACAGAGAAATACAACTATTGGCCGAATGATCCGGTAAATCGCAATTCAATAAACTGGCTACCGCTTGATGAAATAACTTATGCCGAACGCTTAAAAGAATTGGGTTATTACAATATGTTTATTGGTAAATGGCATTTGGGACACGAGCCCTATCATCCGATTCACCAGGGATTTGATGAGCAATACGGTACCAGTAATTTTGGGCATCCAAAAAATTATTACTATCCTTTTCTAAACAATCCAAATCCTTTAAAAGATGAAGCTGAAGATGGAGAATATCTAACAGATATTTTGACCAATAAGGCAGAGGATTTTATAAAAAAATACGACAAAGATCAACCTTTTACCTTATCGTTGTGGTATTACAATGTTCACGGACCACATATCGGACGAAAGGATTTAATTCAGCATTATCGGGATTTGGGATGGGAAGAACGTTATGCCCAGTACGGAGCAATGGTAAGCGCCATGGATGAGTCGGTGGGAAGAGTGCGAAAAGCGCTTGAACAAAAAGGAATCGCTGAAAATACAGTGATTTTGTTTACTTCCGATCAGGGCGGATATTTTACCAATTTCCCATTACGTGGAAAAAAGAATGGTGGCAATACCCTGGGTGAAGGCGGTGCACGTGTGCCTTTTATCATGTATTATCCTGGGGTAACCAAAGCAGGAGAAAAATGCGACACTCCAATTCAAACCATCGATGTGTATCCAACACTGGTTGAGATTGCCTCAGGTAATGAGTGTACAGATAATCAGATACAGGGTAAGAGTTTGATGCCTTTGGTAAGAGGTGAAGAATTTCCGGAACGCGACCTGTTCTTTTTTCGGTCGTATGAAAATCAATATGCTGCTATCATCTCCGGCGAGTGGAAATTGATTAAATATCATACAGGACCATCGCAGCTCTATAATGTTACGAAAGACATGGGCGAGGTAAGTAATTTGATTTACAATAAGCCAGGCATTGCGAAAGAACTGGAGGAGCGGCTAAAAAATTGGGAAGTCGAAGCGGTTCCTCCAATAGTTGAGCAAAAAAATTAAAAGATTAGAGATTGCCCGTCGTTTTCTGGCAATACATTTAAATGTAGTTTAAATGAATCAAAAGAGTTTCTATATAAGCATTTTACTGGTACTGTCCTCATTTTTTCTTTTTGCACAAACGTCAGATAAGCAAAATTTTAATCAAGATTGGAAGTTTAAGTTGCTTGATGAGAATGAGGTGGATAAAATTTATTCCGAAATTTCATTTGATGCCACAGAATGGAGTAGTGTAAGTTTACCGCATTCAGCACATATCGAACCGCTTGTTGTAAACGACCAGTGGCAGGGAGTGTGTTGGTATCGGAAGGTTTTTAAACTACCTGCTTCATATAAAGATAAGAAGGTATTTCTCGAATTTGAGGCTGCCATGAACACTTCCGGATTTTGTATAAACGGAAAATTGGTAACAGAGCACATGGGGGGGTACCTGCCTGTTGTAATGGATATTTCGGAGTATATGCATCCTGGAGAAGAAAATTTGATTGCAGTTCGTTTAGATAACACCGACAACCCAATAACGGGCCCAAAACCACTAAGAATTCTTGACTACAATACCTATGGAGGATTATACCGTAATGCGTGGCTTATTACTAAAAACAAGGTTCATATTACACATCCCAATTTGGCTGAAAAAGTTGCCGGTGGAGGTATTTTTATTACAACACCCACGGTCGAAAATAAGCAATCTGACGTTCATGTAAAAACACACATACTCAATGAAAGTATTCAGGTAAAATCGGTAAAGGTTCAGCAAACTATTCTGTTTAAAGAAGAGCAGGTTGCTGAAGTTGTATCAAAGGAAGTTAAAATTGAACCTGGGAGTGATTTTGATTTTAAAACTAATCTGGAGGTGAATGACGCAGCCTTGTGGTCGCCAGATTCTCCGGCTCTGTATCATCTGAAAACTTTGGTTATTGCCGATGGGGAAGAAGTTGATAGTGAACTAACTCGTTTCGGTATTCGGAGTTTTAAGTTTAAAGAAAACCAGTTGTATATAAATGGGAAGAAAACATTTTTGCGTGGAGTTAACCGCCACCAGGAATATCCATTTATTGGTTATGCTTTATCCGATAATGCACAATATCGTGATGCCAAAAAGATAAAGGATGGAGGATTTGACTACATCCGTTTGTCGCACTACCCTCATTCTTCTGCATTTATGGATGCCTGCGATGAGCTGGGACTGGTGGTAATCGATGCTATTTCGGGCTGGCAATATTATAACGACAGTGACGATTTCAGAAACTATTGTTATCGTTCAGCAGAACAGTTAATCCGTCGTGATCGTAATCATCCGTCGGTATTAGCCTGGGAAGTTTCGTTAAATGAAACACAAATGCCGCTTTTTTTTATGGAGGAAATTCATAAAAGAGCACATGCCGAAGATCCAAGACCTGATGCTTATACCTGTGGATGGAAACCTGAGGTATACGATATTTATTTGCAGGCACGTCAGCACCGCCTTTTACATCCGCCTCACGACTATCCTAAACCATATTCAGTCTCGGAATACGGAGACTGGGAATATTATTCAAGCAATGCCGGATTAAATCAGCATCATTTCGATAAACAAACACGTTACGAGACCAGTAGCCGTCAGGCACGTGGTTTTGGCGAAGCCCGTTTATTGCAGCAGGCAACAAATGTTCAGGAAGCACACAACGATAATTTAAATACACCAGCCTATTCCGACAGCTATTGGGTAATGTATGATTACAATCGGGGGTATCACGATGACCTGGAATTGTCAGGCTTAATGGATATATACCGATTACCAAAGTTTGCTTATTATTTCTACCAAAGCCAGCGTGCTCCTGAAGATGGTATTGTTTGCCAACTGGCAACTTATTGGACAGAAGAATCGCCGCTTGGCGTTAGTGTGTATAGTAATTGCGATGAAATTGAACTTTTCTTAAACGGAAGATCGTTGGGACGTCAAAAGCCGGACCAGAATAAAATATCTAATAATCTGGCACACCCTCCATTCACATTCAATATTGAGAAGTTTGAAGCCGGAGAGTTAAAAGCAATCGGCTTTATAAAGGGTGAGAAGGCAACTGAAGGTATTGTAAAAACGCCTCAAAAAGCCACTGCTTTAAAACTTTGGATCGACGAAAGCGGTAAAGCTCCTGTGTCAGGTTGTAATGATGTGTTATTTGTCTATATAGCAGCTGTTGATGTAAACGGAACTGTGATTCCAGGTTATTCAGAACTTATTGATTTAAAAATAGAAGGAGAGGCTACGATTGTGAATTCAGATCCAATAAAGGCCGAAGCCGGTATTGCCACAGCTTTAATTCAAATTGGTGATCAAACCGGGGAAGTAACTGTAATTGCATCAGCAAGCGGGCTCTCCAATGTGAATATTGCTTTAAATGTACAAAACCAGTAATTATGAAGAATATGAACTATAAGAAATCATACGTAATCATTTTATCCATCCTTGTTTTAAGTCTTAATGGATTATCTCAAACCAATAAAAATTTAGCACCCACACCGCCAATGGGCTGGAACAGCTGGAATTGGTTTGGAAAGAAGAATATAAACGAGCAGGTGATAAAAGAATGTATGGACGCCATGGTTGCAGAAGGTTTACTGGATGCAGGTTACGAGTATTTTGTAATTGATGGCGGTTGGCGTGATACCAAGTTAGGCCCAAGAGGTGAATTACTGGCACACCCGGTTAAATTTCCAAATGGTATTAAACCACTGGCCGATTATGCGCATTCGCTTGGATTAAAATTTGGCTTACACACGGTTCCCGGAACACATGATTGTGCCGGTGACCAGGTCGGCGGATTTGGGAACGAAGAAATCCAAATTCAGCAATTTATTGATTGGGGACTTGATTTTATTAAGCTCGATAAATGTATATACAAGCCTGAATGGGATGAGGAACTTGTAAAAGAGACGTATGAAAAATGGCGGAATATTCTTGATAAATCTGAAAGGGATGTTGTTCTGAATATCAGTGCCTATAAATACCGCGATTGGTATCCTGAAGTATGCCAGATGGCTCGTACCACATTTGATATTGGTGCTAAGGCAAATAAAGGTGCCCACTTTGACTATGCTGAAAATGAAAAGAATTTTTTAAGTGTAATGGAAGTAGCAGAGGTTAATGATGAGGTAGCTGAGTACGCCGGAGATGGTTATTGGAACGATCCTGATATGATGGTAATCGGGAATCCCGGACTAACGTTGGAAGAACAAAAATCACATTTTGCTTTATGGTGTATAATGTCTTCGCCACTTTTTCTAGGAAACGATCCAAGAAACATGACTCCGGAAGAAAAAGAGATTATTACAAACGAATTGGCAATATCGATAAATCAAGATCCATCGGAACAGGGTAAACGGATTAAAGTGGATGGCAAAACTGAGGTCTGGGCTAAAAAACTGAGTGATGGCAACATGGCAGTTTTACTCCTTAACCGGGACGCTAAAAAAACTAAAAAAGTTGAAATTTCATTAATAGATCTTGGGTTAACAGGAAAATATAAAATGTTAGATGTTTATGAAGATAAAGAACTGGGAAAAGTTTCAAACGCTGTTTCTTGTGAGGTAGGTGTTCATTCAGGAAAATTTCTTTTAATCGAGTCTGAGATCTAATACCTCTTGTGTGAGCATTACATTGATACTAAAAAAAAATCTACCCAATAATGAATGATTTAAAAGTAGCAGTAGGAAGTTTAATCTTTATTTGTTTTGTGTTGTTTTTAGGTGTTCTTGCAGGTTGTCAAACAAAGCAACCAGAGAACATCGAAAGCCTAAATATGTTACCAAATGTTGTTATTATTTACCTGGATGATCTGGGATATGGCGATGTTAGTGCCTACGGTGCTACTGAAATTCAAACACCGAATATTGATCGTCTGGCAAATGGAGGTGTCATGTTTACCGATGGACACGCTTCATCTTCGACCTGTACACCGAGTCGGTACGCACTACTAACAGGTGTTTATCCTTGGCGAAACAAGGATGCTAAAATATTACCGGGTACAGCACCATTGATCATCGATACAGCACAAATCACCATTCCGAAAATGCTAAAAAATAGAGGGTATCACACAGGAGTTGTTGGCAAATGGCATCTCGGGCTTGGAACTGGTCAGGTAGACTGGAATCAACATGTTTCGCCGGGGCCTAATGAAGTGGGATTCGATTATTCGTATATCATGGCAGCCACACAGGACAGGGTTCCAACGGTGTATCTTGAAAATGGATTAGTGGAAGGACTTGATCCCAATGATCCGATCGAGATTGATTACGAAAATAATTTTGAAGGAGAACCAACAGGGAAAGATAATCCTGAACTGCTGACTATGAAATGGCATCACGGACATAACAATTCAATAGTAAATGGTATTCCACGAATTGGTTTTATGAAAGGTGGAGATAAGGCAAAATGGAGTGATGTGGATATGGCAGACCATTTCCTGGGAAAAGCACAGACCTTTGTAAAAGAGCACAAGAACGAACCATTCTTTTTGTACTATGCCTTGCAGCAACCTCATGTTCCACGTACACCAAATCCACGATTTGTAGGCAGTACCGATCTTGGGCCACGAGGCGACGTGATTGTGGAGGCCGATTGGTGTATTGGTGAATTTATGAAAACGTTGGAAGAAGAAGGTATTCTGGAAAATACACTAATTATCTTTTCGAGCGACAATGGCGCGGTACTGAATGATGGTTATTACGACGATGCTGTTGATCGAATTGGCAATCATGATCAGAATGGAGGATTGAGAGGAGGAAAGTATAGTTTGTTTGAAGCCGGTGCACGAGTCCCGTTTATTGCATACTGGGAAGGACAGATTGAACCTAAACGATCTGATGCGTTGATTAGCCAGTTGGATATTCTGGCATCAGTAGCTAAACTAACGAATGCCGAAGTCGATTCAACAGACAGCCAGGAATTGTTAGAAGTGCTGATGGGAACATCGGATAAAGGTAGGGAAGACCTCGTTTTAGAGGCATCTTCACGAACCGCATTGCGCAAAGATAATTGGTTGATGATTCCGCCTTACAATGGACCGGCAGTTGCAGAAAAAGTAAATGTTGAATTAGGAAATTCTTCTGATTTTCAACTTTATAATCTGGATGAGGATTTGGGGCAGCAGAATAATTTAGCAAAAATAAATTCCGAACAGCTAGAAGTAATGCTTGATCAATATGAGTCAATTGTGGGGGAGTTTAATTCTGAGGTTGAACAGCTGGAGTTAAAATAGAATATATGCCAGAATAAAAAGAAACACCCCTGGTTCAGCAGGGATGTTTTCTCACCTAACTAAATTAGGATCTCTATGAAAAAACTGGTTACAAGACTTTGTGCTTGTAACAATTAGTTATACAAGTAATTTAATAGGATAGTTATACGGAGGATTTATAATTTTTCGTGATGGTAAATAGTTATATCAGCAAGGAAGTTTCCTGTATCAGATTTGATACCGGAAGTGCGACAGGAACCAATACAGGAAATGCGATGGTAAATAACGAAGTGAATCTTTCTATACACGAAAAAAAGAGCTATTAAAAGTTTATTAGATTTCCCTATGCCACGGCATATCACATTCGTCGTCTTCAATTCACCTACATTCGTTTATACTCCATGGAACCGGTGTTGTTTTGTCTTTACATGTGAAAAGCCTTAGGCATCACAAGGAAAGAACAGCCCCTTTGTTTCACGGCAGGACTGTACTTCCCTTTCGCCTGCACGCCTTGAGTGTTATTGTAGTTATATAAATTTGAAAGGTGGAAAACAAAAAAAGAAAGCCAAAGTTAGCCATCCTACCCATAATCCTACCAGATTTAAATACAAGGCCAAAGTAAATGCCCTGATATTATAAATTAAAAGCTGAATTTAAGAACTATGAGTTTTCAGGGCAGCCTTGTATTTAATCCCGGATGGCAAGTCTGTTACTTTCTTTTCTTTTTTTCTTCTCTTTTGAGGATATTTTATTTTACAAAACAGAATCAATAGAGCCTGTTCTTATATTCTTAATACCAAGGCAATGCTTTAGCTGGTGGGGGAGGGGTTGGCAAGATGTGATTTTGTTTCACAAAAATCGCCTGTGCCTGTCCGGCAGGGACTTTTAATCTGGCGATTAAAAGCTTGATTAATTCTTCGAATTAAGGTCTTTTCAGTTAAAACTTATTATCTAATATAAGAAAACAGACACATGAGATAATATCCAACTAATTTATTCTCAGGATATGATAATTACTCACAAAAGAAATAATTCGTAATGGCTTCCGGTTGGGCTCAGAAAGATGTTGATTATATTTTGAATCATCAGGATTCCAATCCTACATCTATTATGCAGTTTCCAAAAAGAAGAAAAGTAAATCAACTTCGCTTTCCATGAGATTCTGATTCTACTGCTAATGGTACTTCCAGTTTTTAATTTCCTCCAGGTTTGTATGTGTCATTAATACAGTATATTAGGTTGTGTCCTTGCAGCTCTTATTAATTTTGGTTCAATAGAAAAAACTAAAAATGATTTGAGTAATAAAAAATCAAAATAGGGTTTTAGAAAAAGAGATAACCGAAAGTTACCATATGTGGTAACTTTTTTGCATCTTTGCAATAATGAGAATTATCAAAGAAAGAACTCTGGCGGATTATTGCAAATCAAGTAAGTACAAAAATGCGGAGGAATCATTAAAGGCATGGATTTACGAGGTTAAATTTTCTGTTTGGGATAATGCAAGTGAGCTAAAGGCGAAATATAGGAACGCCAGCATTATAAGTTCAAAGCGGGTTGTGTTTAATATAAAAGGAAATGATTATAGGTTGATTGTGGATATTGAATATAAACTCAAGATTGTTTTTATTGTGTGGTTTGGCACACATAAAGAATATGACAAAATTAATGCAAAAACAGTAAGTTATGAAAACTAAAATACTAAAAACAGAGGAAGAATATAATAAAGCATGTGAAAGAATTTATTCACTTATTAATGCTTCTGAGGATGCAGTTGAACCAAACAGCCCGGAAGGTGAAGAATTGGAGTTGCTTTCATTATTGGTTGAGAAATACGAGCATGAAAATCATCAGATGGACGCTCCATCGCCTATAGAAGCTATTAAGTTCAGAATGGAACAAATGAACTTGAAACAAGTGGATGTGGCTCCACTTTTTGGAGGGAAAACAAGAGTTTCTGAAGTATTAAATGGTAAACGAAATCTAACCCTGAAGATGATAACCTTATTAAACAGATACCTGGGTATTCCATTGGAATCTTTAATGAGTGGGAATAAAGAAATTAAGTTGGATGATGATAAGAAGGAAAAGCTTCTTCATATATCTTCCATTAAGGAATATTTGAGCTCAGGAAGAGCGGCGGTGGTTTAATTTTAAATATTAGTGTGAAATATAAAATGAGATTGTAACGAATATTCGGAGAGAGACCCATAGGAGACCTAAAGATTTATGTGTTTTTAAAATGTTGGCAATCAGCTCAGTACGGAGGGGATTCTGCCCCCAGCTGAGTCACACCGCAAAAAGCTTCGAAGAAATTCGGAGCTTTTTTGTTTTCTATCCATTCGTAGTTTTGTAAAAGAAACTAATGTGCTGCTGCAATTGCCCAAAATAGCCATTGGCTTGGCTTTAATTCAACCTTTTTCGAAATTCCGAAGGACTCATTCCTGTTTTCTTTTTAAAAAGCATGCTAAAGTGATAAACATTCTGGAAACCCAGTTGGATACCAATTTCTGAAATGTTTTTATCGGTAGAAACCAGAAGCTCTTTTGCCCGGATAATGCGCAACTGAAGGTGGTATTGCGCCGGCGAAACTCCGGTATATTTCTTAAACATTTTGCGAAAATACGAGTACCCAACATGGTGTACGCGCGCCAGCTCTTCCATGTTGTATTCGGTTTCAATGTTTTGGCGCATTAAAAACCTTACCTGTTCAATTACTTTGGCAATGGGTTTTCCTGAAAACTCTTTTCGTTTTTCAAACGAAACAATATAACCGAACAATTTTACCACCATTCCGGAAGCCACCTGTTGAAATCCGGGGCGTTCTTTTTCCACCAAATCATAAATCTTTAAATAGGTGTCAATTATTTCTTCTTTTATGCCACAATTGATAACCGGTTGTTTCGGATTAAAGATTTTATGTTTTAATAATTCGTTAGCGATCCGCCCATTAAAACCAACATAGTTTTCGGTCCAGCCGCTGGTTCTAATTGGCCGGTAGCGGTGCCACTCATTCGGAAATATAAGCATAATACTTCCGGGTTTTACCTGGAATTTGCCGTGTTTATTTTCGTATATACCAGTGCCTTTAGTAATGTAATTTAATTGGTATTCTTGTAATATACGGCCTGTTTCCCAGCTGAAAAAGTATTCTGAAGGGTGTTCCTGCGGAGGGTACAGTGTTTTGGGGGCAATGCCTGAAGTGCCTGCAACATTCAGGTATAAGCCCCAGTCAATATCCTCATCGGCGGTTGTGAGGTATTTAAAGTAGTCTTTCATAAATTAGTGCCAATATATATAAAAAAACTGCCAAAACAGCTATTGTTTAGCTCTTGTTTTACAAATACTTTTGAAGTCTAATTTTAAATCAATAAAACTTAAAAACTAGCATTATGAATGCAATTCTTGGAATTCTTTTTCACTCCTTAGGCGGTGCATCATCAGGAAGTTGGTACATGCCTTATAATTTGGTACGAAAGTGGCGCTGGGAAATATATTGGATAGTAGGAGGGTTATTCTCGTGGCTGATTATGCCATACATCGCAACTGTGTTAACCTCTCCGGGATGGCAGGATATTTTATCAGAAACCGATTCGTCAACCGTACGTTTAACCTACTTTCTTGGGTTAATGTGGGGAATTGGTGGTTTAACCTACGGCCTTGGAATTCGATATCTTGGAATGTCGCTGGGGAATTCTGTTTTGCTCGGAATTACATCGTTGGTGGGGTCTCTGGGGCTGCCCATTTTACGTAATATTGGCAATTTGGGCGAAGTTTTACCTGTAGGAGATTCATTTACCGATATGCTGGCAACTACCAGTGGGCGAATAATCTTGTTTGGTATTTTGGTACTGATGGTGGGAATTGTGCTTTGTGGCAAGGCAGGACTGATGAAAGACAAAGAGTTAGCGGATGTAAAAGAAGGCGTAAATACTGAGTTTAAACTAACAAAAGGTTTAGTAATTGCCGTAATCTCCGGAGTTTTAAGTGCATTCTTTAGCTTCGGAATTGATGCAGGAAAAGAAATGGGCGAGGCAGTGCGCGAAATTGCGGTTACTAATAATTTCGCTTTTGTTAGCGATGGCAAATATTTGTTCGAAAACAACATCATATTCCTGGTAATTCTGTGGGGAGGATTAACCACCAACCTAATTTGGTCGGTTGCCTTAATCCTTAAAAATAAAACAGGGCGTGATTTTGTTGATGCCAAAACTCCACTTTTAAAGAATTACCTTTTCTGTGCACTGGCCGGAACTACCTGGTTTTTACAATTCTTTTTCTACGGAATGGGAGAAACCAAAATTGGCAATGGAGCGAGTTCGTGGATTCTGCATATGTCAACCATTATTCTTACTGCAAACTTTTGGGGATTCTGGCGTAAAGAATGGTCAGGTGTTTCTAATAAAACAAAAGCTACTATTTACTGGGGAATTGGTTTGATTTTGCTGTCGGTAATAATTATGGGTATTGCCAAAAGTGATTTTGTGAATACGCTTTAACAACTTTATCAATAATTGAAAAGGCATGCAACGATTAGCATTTAAAATGTACCTCAACGAAGGGCAAAAAGCAGAATATAAAAAACGCCACGATGAAATTTGGCCCGAGCTTAAACAGCTTCTAAAAGATGCCGGAGTAAGCGAATATTCCATCTTTTTAGACGAAGAAACCAACATTCTCTTTGCTTTTCAAAAGGTGAGTGGCGAAGGAGGTTCGCAAGATTTAGGACAAACCGAAATTGTGCAAAAATGGTGGGCTTTTATGAAAGATGTGATGAAAGCCAATCCTGATAATTCGCCGGTCTCAGTGCCGTTGGAAGAAGTATTTTATATGGAGTAGAGATAGAATGTTGTAGAATTAGGATGTTATTAAATATGAATAAGCAATTCCAGAAACTGGTATCTGTGATCCAGCATCAGATAATCAATCAAAAAACAACAATTATAAAATTATAAAAATGAGTGAATTAATTAAAAAGGCGTACGAAATAGCCAAAGAACAATACGCCGCAATTGGCGTTGACACCGATGCTGCAATTGCAAAAATGAAAGATGTAAACATTTCGTTGCACTGTTGGCAAACCGATGATGTAGGTGGTTTTGAGACGCCTGATGCCGAGCTTTCGGGTGGTGGTATTCAAACTACAGGTAACTACCCCGGCAAAGCACGTTCGATTGCCGAAATGCGTACCGACCTTGAAAAAGTACTTTCGCTTTTACCGGGTACACAGCGCTTAAACCTTCATGCTATTTATGGCGATTTTAAGGGCGAAAAAGTAGATCGCGACCAAATTGAAGTAAAACACTTCCAAAGCTGGATTGACTGGTGTAAAACCCAGGGTATTGGAATGGATTTTAACGCCTCGTGTTTCTCGCACGACCGCGCTGCCGATGGATTTACACTTTCAAGCAAAAACGAAGAAAACCGTAAATTTTGGGTAGAACACCTGAAACGTTGTCGTGCCATTTCTGCTGAAATGGGTAAACAATTGGGTACGCCTTGTGTACACAATACCTGGATTCCGGATGGCTCGAAAGACGTGCCGATTGACCGTAACGGATTGAGGGCAATCTTGAAAAAATCGTTGGATGAGGCTATGGACGTTGACTACCCTACCGAACACATGAAAGATGCTGTTGAAAGTAAATTATTTGGAATTGGCGCAGAATCGATGACGGTTGGTTCGCACGATTTCTACCTTGGATATGCCATTAGCCGCAACAAAATGATTTGTTTAGACAATGGACACTTCCACCCAACCGAGCAGGTTGGCGATAAAATTTCTTCCTGTCTTCAGTTTATCGACGAAGTATTGTTACACGTCACACGCCCAATTCGCTGGGACTCAGACCACGTGGTAACATTAAATGAAGATGTGCAGTTGATTGCCTCCGAAATTATGCGTAACGATTTCCTTAGTCGGGTTAAAATTGGTTTAGACTTTTTTGATGCCTCAATTAACCGCATTGGAGCCTACGTAACGGGTACGCGTGCGGCCATGAAAGCTTTCTTAATTGCAGCTCTTGAGCCTACAAAAGATATGGTTGCTTTGGAAGAAGCCGGTAAAAACTTCGAACGTCTGGCCATGCTCGAAGAACTGAAAACAATGCCGTTTGCCGCAGTTTGGGATTACTACTGTTTACAGGAAGGTGTTGCAACCGGTATGGATTACATTGCCGAAATTCAGAAATACGAAACCGAGGTTCTTTCAAAAAGAGCTCAGTAAAAAAAATATAGTTTGATCAGGCCTCTCTTGTTGGTGTTAATGCGTTAGTGTTTTAAGTGGCAAGAGAGGCTAATCTTTTAAAATTAAAGAGATGACTGAAGTAATTGCTGTTTTCGATATCGGAAAAACCAACAAAAAAATACTGTTGTTTGATAATAAATTTAAGGTTGTTTATCAGCACGAAGAGAAATTTCCGGTGGTTTTAGATGATGATGGTTTTGAATGTGATGATATTGACTTAATTTACACCTGGATTTCAAAAACACTGGCCGAAATTACTACCAGAAAGCAGGAGTTTAAGCTTGTGGGTGTAAATTTCTCGACTTACGGTGCTTCATTAATGTTTCTGGACGAAAACGGCAAGCAGCTTACACCTGTTTACAATTATCTGAAAGAAATTCCTGATTCGATTTCGGAAGACCTTTTTGCCAGATACGACGGTAAAAGCGAATTTTGCCGAAAAACGGCAAGCCCGGCCTTAGGTCTTTTGCTGAACTCAGGAATTCAAACTTTATGGTTGAAAAAAGAAAAACCGGAAGTGTTTGGTAAGGCAAAGTCAATTCTGCACCTTCCGCAATACCTGTCGTATTCGCTTACTAAAAAAGTTACCTCGGAACCCACCTCCATCGGATGCCATACTTTTATGTGGGATTTCGATAAAATGGAATACCATCAATGGCTTGGCGACAATGGCATTTCGTTGCCCGAACCCATTTCGAACGATGCGGTTTTTCCGGTAAAAATTTATGGCGAAAAAGTAAAGGTTGGTATCGGAATTCACGACAGCTCGGCCTCGTTGGCACCTTATTTAAAGGCCAGCCCTGCAAAATTTATTTTGGTTTCTACCGGTACCTGGTGCATAAATATGAATCCATACAACACCGAACCTTTAACCGAAAGCCAGTTGGCACAGGATTGTTTGTGTTTTCTTACCCCAAATAAAGAGCAGGTAAAATCTTCGCGTTTGTTTATGGGCCATTTTCACGAGGTTTGGGCCGCAAAACTGGCAAAATATTTCGGCGTGGAAAATGATGCCTTTAAAACAGTAAAAAAGGATGATGTACGGTTAAACAGCCTGTTAGAAAAGTACCCCAACCCGGTTTATTTCCCGAATGGAAAAGAGAGTTTTGAAGAGGGCTTGGAAACGGTGTATTTGAGCAAGTTTGAAAGTTACAAAGAAGCGTACACCAAATTAATGATTGATTTATCGGAGCTGTGTGTAACAGCGCTTAAGCTGGTAATACCTGCCAACGACGAAACAGAAATCCTTTATGTTTCAGGAGGTTTTGCACGCAATCCCATATTTATTCACTTGCTGCAAAAAAATTTCCCGGCGAAAAAAGTACTGGTATCGGAAATAGATAACTCAAGTGCATTGGGAGCCGCAATGGTAATTGCTGATGTGTTCTCTGATGTGGATGTTGCAAAACTGGATTTGGGTGTGATAGAATAAAAAACAGAAATTGGAACGATGAAAAAATTAGACACAAAATTGATGCATCCGCGCGATCAGATTACAATGATAATCGATAAAATCTACCGCAGCGGATTAACAACAACTTCCGGAGGAAACATTTCAATTATCGACGATAACGGCGATGTTTGGGTAACTCCATCGGCAATTGATAAAGGTACTTTGCGCCCAACCGATATGGTTTGCGTGCGTAAAGACGGAACGATTGAGGGCCGGCACAAACCATCGTCGGAATACCCGTTCCACATTGCCATTTATAAAAGCCGCCCTGAAATTAAAGCGGTAATCCATGCACATCCTCCGGCTTTGGTTTCGTTTAGCATTGTTCGCCAGATTCCAAATACCAACGTACTTCCTCAGGCTAAAAATGTGTGTGGACCGATTGGCTACGCACCTTATGCATTGCCTGGCAGCAACGAACTTGGCGAAGTAATTGCAAAAGAATTTGACAAAGGTGTTAACGCCGTTATTATGGAAAACCACGGCACCGTAGTTGGAGGTAGCGATTTAAACGATGCCTACCAACGTTTCGAGACCATGGAGTTTTGCGCACGTACGCTCATTTATGGAAAAACCATTGGCACTCCAAATTATTTAACCGATGAGCAAATTGACGAATTTGAAAATCAAATTCCGCGTTTGTTGCCTGAAATGGTGGATGTTAAGTATTGCTCAGAAGAACGTGCAATTCGCGAGCAAATCAGGAAAATTGTACTGCGTGCCTGCGACCAGGGATTAATGATAAGTTCGTACGGAACGGTTTCCGTACGTTGGAAAGGCAACGATTTTCTGATTACACCAACCAATGTGGCACGTTGGGATATTACCTTAGACGATATCGTTCAGATAAAAGATGGTAAACGCGAGCCCGGTAAAATTCCGAGTCGCGCAACCTGGCTGCATCAGGAAATTTATAAACGTTTTCCGCATGTAAATTCAATCATCCTAACACAAACACCGTATTTAATGGCTTACAGCGTTACGGGTGAAAAAATAGATGTACGCACTATCCCCGAAAGTTGGATTTTCCTGCAAGATATTCCAAACATGCCATTCGGTTCGCACTTTGCCGGAGAAGAAGCTATTCTTGAGACTCTTTCGGAAAATACACCTGCCGTAATTATTAACAACGATTCGGTTTTGGTAACCGGCGATAACCTTTTAGGAACATTTGATAAACTGGAAGTTGCCGAATTTAGTGCAAAATCGTTGACAATGGGAGCTTCGCTGGGCAAGTTAATACCTATTAACGATGCACAGGTGGAAGATTTAAGGATGAAGTTTTTGAGTTAGACTAAGTTAAAACTACGGAAATGGAATCCGTACAATGGAAATATTTCAGTGCTTGAAAACACTGTGTCGGCTAATGATGCAAAACAGAACACAACCAAATGTAAGCTAAAATTAGGTGCTGTTCGTTCGATGTTTTGGGTAGGCGAGGAGTAGGATTTGAAAATCTATCTAAAACTATTTTAAAAGTTCTTTATAAATCGTGTAGTTTTCTTCGTCAAACACACAAAAAATCAGCTTTTCGATGCTGGATGGAACAGCAAAAAATTGTTTAACCACAGTCGTGGCAATTTTTGCAGCATCATTTTTCGGATAGCCATAAATGCCGGTACTTATATTCGGAAAAGCAATGCTTTTAATTTTATGTTGAGCGGCCAATTGCAGACAGCTCTCATAACAAGCTGTAAGTTTTTCGGCTTCCTGAAATCGTCCACCTTTGTATACCGGGCCAACCGTGTGTATCACATGTTTGGCAGGAAGTTTATACCCTTGGGTAATTTTTGCCTGACCGGTTTTACAGCCATTTAGTGTTTTGCACTCGTTAAGTAGTTCCGGGCCGGCAGCACGGTGGATGGCTCCATCAACGCCACCACCGCCCAATAGGGTTTGGTTTGCAGCATTTACAATGGCATCAACCTTTAACTTTGTAATGTCGCCCCGGTGTAACAAAATTTCAGTCATGGTCTTAAATTTTCCCCAAGTTACTTACTTTTTGTTACTCCGGGGCCATCTTTTTAGTCTTCCACAATGGTTTCTATATCTTCATCGCTTTCGGGAACAGTCAATGCTAAAGAGCTGGCTCTAACTTCATCAAAATTCAGTTTCTTGCGGGCTGCTTTTACAAACATTCCGATAACAAACTTAATGGCGTAATGCTCAACGGCTTCCGGCAAATACGGGATGTCTATTTTTTGGTTCGCCAGTCGGGTTAATCGTCGTACCAGGCGCCGTGCTTCTTTGTCAGAAATGCCCCGGTCGGTACTTCTTATAACATCATAAAATTCGTTGGGTAGATGATCGTACAAAAAGGTGTCGATTTTGAAAATTACTTTAATCAAAATCCGTTCTTCACCAGTTTCTTCAATAAAAGGAACATTAATTTTTTCGTTTAACCTCATGGCCAAATCTTTTATTTCGGCTTCGGTCATTTTGTTACGCTTTTTAGGCTCAGCATGAAAATCTTCAAGGAGCAATAAAAAGTCATCAGTAGTTAGATCTGCTACTTTTGTTGCCATAATTTTTTGGATTTAATGATTTATAGATTTAACAGGCAGCCAAACCATGGTTTATGCCTGAAATAGTGATTCTAATAAATTGCGTGTCTCAGCATTGTAAATTCCATTAATCTCGAGTTCGGGTTTGCGGGTTTGCAATTCTTTAATTCCGTTTTCGGTTTTTGGCCCAAAATCACCATCAGAGGTACCCACATTAATATTCAGCAGTTTTAACGCATTTTGCAGGGCTACAACCGCCGTGCCTTTGCTGCCACGCTGCAAAATGGGATCAGGAATAATAAGTTGCTGCTGTGCTGCCAGGCGCTGATAGGAAAGAACAGTATTAATTCGGTAGGCCGAAACAGAAACACGGTTTCCCTGGTTACCGCCCAGGCAGTATACGCGTTTTTTATCGGTTGAAATGCCAAGAAAAATGCCAACGTGTCCTTTCCACGATTCCGGACTCTCGCGCCAAAAAACAACCACATCGCCGGGTTCCGGATTTAGTGTTTTAACGCCAATGTTTAACCACGAGCGGGCATTGGGTTTTTTAGAGAACTCAAGGCCTGCTTTCATTGCTACCCAATTAACAAAGTTGCTGCACCATGGAATTTCGTCGGTGGTAATGCCTTTAATACCCGCTTCCTCGGCATACTTCAGCACTTCCGGATTATGTTCTGAACCAACAATCTCTTCTGTACCAAGTTCAGCAAAAGCTATTTTTAGTAAATCTTCCATTTGTTTTATGAGTTAAAGGTTTAAGAAACGTTTAGGATTAATGCTGGCAATGGTTTCAAAATCGTTGCCAAAAGCGTCTTTAAAATCATTGAAATATTGTTCCATACTTGGCCCGAAAAACTGTGTCAGGTAGTAATCAGAGCCGTATAGTATTTTAGATTTTTCGTAATCGCTCAACTTGTCGAAAAAGCTTGTTTTAAATGTTTTTAATTCTTCTCTGATACTGAATATTGCTTCGTTATTTTCCGGAGATTCAATTATTGTTCCTTCGGAAAAACAAGACAAATCGGTGCAGGCGTTGGGGTAGTTGGGATTTTTAATGATGTCGAAAATTGCTTTTGCCCAGTTATCAATAAATCCGGCACGATACAAAGCGTTCCATACCTCGGCACGTTCGGCAATGCTGAGATCATCGCGCAGTATTCTTTTTCTGCGGTTTAGTTTATAGGCCTGGCGAATAAGGTCTTTGTCTTTGTTTGAAAGGGGCAGTATCGCATCTTCAAATTCATCTTCATCAATACGTTTGTGCGGAATGGAGTAATTTACATATTCCATTATTTGGCCACTGCCGCCAAAGTGGGCAAAATTGATGGTGAGCCCCGGAAATTTCTTCATTACAAGTTCCCACAATTTTGGATGATTCAGCTTTTTTGCACGTTCGGCAATGGCGTGGCTGACCTTTCGGCTAAAAAACCGATTGTCAAAAGTGAGAGGCTTTTTGGGTTTTACAATGTTTCCATTTAGTAAAACATCGCCGCGTACTTTTAGCACCGAAGAGAAACATGCAAAGCCGCTGTTGGAGTTATGAACAGTAATGGGAATATTATGTTGCTGGCATAATTCGTAAATGCCTGCTTCTTTTGAGGTGCCCATTAAAATAGGATCGGTTGGTGAAAAACCGGCCGGTGCATACAGCTTGACTCCGGCAAACCGGCCGTTTTCATCAATTATTTTTTCTTTGAGTTTATCGGTAAGTTTTACGTTGCCTTTATATTCGCGGCGCGGATCGATACTAAAAAATGGCTTAATGGTTTCGTATTTATAGGCCAGGTATTCGAGGTCTGCAATTTGCTGGTCGTAGTTGGCATTGTCAAAAATCTCCACTTCTTCATCTGATTTTTTATCAAAACTTTCCTCAAATTCTTTAACGCGGTTTTTTATCTTATCAAAGGCTTCGGCCAGTTCGGGGCTTTTTAGTTTACGGTTTACGCGGGCTTTAATAAAAGGCAAAGCTACCGAAATGAGCCAGAATATTCTTTTTATCCGGCGTCGGTAACGTTTGTTTTGGTTTTCATCATCATCGTTATCGTCGGCATAAGTAAGGTCGAACATCAGGGGGGTGGTGACCACATTTCCCTGGTATACCTGGTCAAGTGCCTCAAAAACATCTTCACTTGTTTCCTGGGTTACATCTTCCAGCGTTCGGTTAATCCCGTCTATTTTAAACTTTAATTCTGCCGAAGTGGCTTCTTTCTCAAGCAGGTCTTTAATGGCAAGTAACGATTGAACCACATTAACCAGTTTGCGAATAATAACATCTTTGTTAAAAATGTGGCAGTGAATGTCGTAATAAGTAGTCATAATAATGAATTTATTGATGTGTTTTGTTTGTATTAAAATCAGAGGGAGAAGGCACTATTAATCTCTGCAGAAAGCCATGAGCTTTAAAAAAAATGCGTCCAGTAAAAAGCAGCGTATACATCATAATTTGTGTTTGTATAATTATTCCGGGTCACAACTTACGGGCTTGTAAATTAATTGGATTTACAAGTTATGAAATGAAGCGATAAATAACAACTAATTGGTATTAATTTATGCGTGGCCGTTAATGGGGATTAAAAAAAAGCCGCAACTAATTTTGTTAATTACGGCTTTTGGAGGCATTTGTTTCTGCTTTAGTACTACTCAAATATTATTTTCCCGAAGTATTCCGGACGGTGATAATCGGGGTTCTTAGTCTCTATCGGGTTCCAGGTAACAAAATGAGGATCGGAAGTGGCGTCGCCGCATTTGTAAAAATTTGCTGTTGCCTGCAATCCATCCAGACTTGTTATTTTGTCAAAGGCAAAACATTGTATCGGTATACAAATCATCATTTCCCACAAAAAATCACCCGATTTTTCTTTGAACGGCTGAGTTCCGAGGCTCGATTCAATTTTAATCTTTCGAATGGTTTCGGGCAAAATGAAAGTACGCTGGCCTCGCCCCAGACCATACGCAATGTGGGGTGTGCCAATACAGTTAAATTCAAAATTGTAATAGTTAAGGTTGTCAAACGAGATAAAAAATTCAACCGTACTATCTTTATAAACATCGCCGTTGATTTGAGTAGTCTCAGCCAGAATATTTTTCTCCCGTACATAAAATTTTAGCCAAATCTCATTCCCGGTATGGGCCATCCTGAACTGAATCTTTGGCCGGTAAGGAAAAGTGTTTTTCCAGTTTAAAGTGGCAATATCTTCCAGGCTGGTGTATTTTTCAAGTAGCTTAGCTGCTTCGGCTATTGACAGTGTATTATTAGTTGCAATTTTTTTTACAATCAGATTTTTCATGCTCAAAATTTTCTTCAGTAAAGATGTTATTTTTCTCTGAATTTTGCGGCATAAGACTCTTATGCTAACCGGCAGCTTTTGTATATTTGGGGTTCTTTTAACAGGTGTAGTGCAGTAAATTTTGTTCTGCAGTTTATGCCGCTTTTTGTGAATCAACCTAATGGATCAGTTTGAGTTTGTAATAGCATTAACAGAACACCGTTATCTTGGAATGGTGTTTCAACCTTTTTTGATTGAAAAGCAAGAGCGGTTTTATGCTGTTGAGCGTTTGGTAAAACCACATGATTTAAGTGGTACGGATTACAATTTTAAGCCCTACGAAAAGGAATTGGTGCATTTAATAGAAAAATACAGCGACGAAGTATTAACCAAAAAATTCTCGCGGGCAGCAAGTGTTTCAGCCTTTTTTGCAACCTTAAAAAAGGGCTATTTCGAAAAACAGGTAACTCCTTTTATCGAAAAATGTATGATGCAGGTGTGCAGCGTTTTAATGCTGAGTCCGGTTCGGCTTTTCAGAAAACAGGCAAAATACTCGAATCTGTATGATGAGGATGAAATTGCCGTTCCTCCTCTTTTTGCGCGTCCGGAATTCGAGTTTGAACGTACAGCATCAGCTACCCGTTATAAACTGAGAATATTTCTTGAAGAAAATGAAATAACGCTTTCAGCCCGTACCATACAGGTGGTAACTAACGACCCCTGTTTATTACTTTACCGCAATCAACTGGTAGCTTTCGAAAAATTAAATGCAAAAAAGCTACTACCATTCTTTGAAAAAGACTTTGTAACAGTTCCAAATACGATTGAAGACAAATACTACTCGGGCTTTGTGCTGAATACCGTTCGCGATTATCACGTAAAAGCCCGGGGATTTAAAATACTTGATGCGGAAACGGGAAAAAAGGCAGTTTTATCGCTTGAAAATAACTTGCAGTACCAACCCTGTTTGGTGCTTACTTTTGAATATGGCGATGAGAAATTTGTACCCGGATCGGGGAGAAGGATTGCCGTAAGCCTTAAAAAGGAAAAGGATACTTTTGTGTATTCAAAAACTACACGCGATTTTGAATGGGAGAAAGAAGTGCTGCAATGCATACACCAAACAGGACTAAAAGAAGATAACGGTTCGTATACCATAAACGGGGTTTCCTTGCTGGAGCCACAAAATGCGCTCTATTTTTTTGTAAACTGGCTAAACAACAAACGGCCGGAACTTGAAAAACAAGGCATTAGGGTTCAACAGCAACATTTAGAGAAAAAATATTTCACCGGCACCCAGCAGTTAGAGCTTAAAACACAAACAAAAGGCGATTGGTTTGATGTTTATGCGGTTGTAAAATTCGGACAGTTTAGCATACCCTTTATTCAATTAAAAAAATATATCTTAAACGATATCAGGGAGTTTGAACTTCCTAATGGTGAAGTAGCAGTACTCCCGGAAGAGTGGTTTGCACGTTACAAGGGGCTTTTACCTTTTGGCAAACAACAAGGCGAGCATATTAAATTTGAAAAGCACCATTTTACACTTTTGCAAAATTCAATTCAGGAGGTAGATAAAGAGGTTAAACAGAAGTACCAGAAACTGGTTAATGCCGACATGGAACAGCCAGTTTTACCCACGAATTTAAAAGCCACACTGCGAAGCTACCAGGAAGAAGGTTTTAACTGGATGTATGGTTTGTATAAAAATGGCTTGGGCGGTTGTCTGGCTGATGATATGGGCCTGGGAAAAACCCTGCAAACGCTTACCCTTTTGTCGAAGTTAAAACGAATGAAACAGGGAATTGTGGTGCAGGATCCTTTTGATTCCAAGGGGCAGCACAATTTGTTTACCAGTGCATCTAAAACCGAATCAGTAGTGCAACCGGCAAGTTTAATTGTAGTACCAACGTCGCTGGTGCACAATTGGAGTAACGAAATTAAAAAGTTTACTCCGGCCTTAAAAATCTATCAGCATGTGGGAACACAACGTAAGAAAGCCGAGCAGCTCGATAAAATAACACCATACTACGATATTGTAATAACCACCTACGGAACGGTGCGCAATGATATTGACTTAATGCGTGCGACAGAGTTTTTCTACCTTATTTTAGACGAAAGCCAGTCGATAAAAAATTCTACCTCGAAAACCTACAAGGCGGTAATGGATTTAAAGGCCCGTTATAAGCTGGTTATTACCGGTACTCCCATCGAAAATTCGCTTTCCGATTTGTGGTCGCAAATGAATTTTTTGAATCCGGGCATGCTGGGCAACCTTTCGTTTTTTAAAAGAGCCTTTATTACGCCCATTGAAAAACATGCCAACGAAGAGCAAATGGATAAATTACAGCTCATGATCAGGCCATTTGTCTTACGCCGTAAAAAAGACGAGGTCGCCAAAGACCTGCCTCCCTTAATGGAGGAAATACGCATTTGTCCCATGGCCGGCGATCAACAAAAACTTTATGAACAGGAAAAATCGGTTATTCGTAACACCATCCTTTCAGCAATAGAAAAAGAAGGGGTTAAAAAATCGCAGTTTGTGGTTTTGCAGGGCTTAACAAAGCTGCGTCAGCTGGCAAATCACCCTACGCTGGCCGAAGCCACTGGCGATGCCCGGTCGGGTAAGTTCGACGAAATATTCAGGATGTTACGCAACCTGGTAGCCGAAAAGCATAAAGTATTGGTATTTTCGTCGTTTGTAACGCACCTTGAATTGCTGGAGAAAAGAATCGCCGAAGAACAATGGAAATATAGTAAGCTAACGGGACAGACTACAAAACGTGAAAAAGTAATTAGTCGTTTTCAGGAAGAAGAGGATAACCGTATATTTTTAATTTCGCTAAAGGCGGGTGGGGTAGGACTCAACCTTACCGAGGCTGATTATGTTTTTATAATTGATCCGTGGTGGAATCCTGCAGCCGAAAACCAGGCCATAAACAGGGCGCACCGAATTGGACAAAACAAGCACGTTTTTGTGTACCGTTTTATTACCGAAAACTCGATTGAGGAAAAAATACAAAAGCTGAAAGAGCGGAAAAGCTCGCTGGCTGATAAATTTATAAACTCTAATAATCCTTTTGAGCAGATTACTCAGGAAGACATTGTAGAATTGTTTAAGTAAGGAATCCAAAACTGCAGTAAAACAAATAAGCCGGGTGCCAACTTTTTATTGAAAACCTTACCTTCCCTTATCGTTTTTTATTCCGTACGTAAATCAATTTAAATTTACCCTTGTAACTGTCGCGCTGGTCAATTTCAAATTTTCCAATCGAATCAATTAATGGGGTTAGTTTTTCAAAACCATAATTCCGCGAGTCGAAATTAGCTTGTTTCTTTTGCAGCAAACTGCCTACATCGCCTAAAAAAGCCCAGCCATCTTCATCGGCCAGGTCTGATATGGTTGTTGAGATAAGCCGTATAACTTTTGGTGTAATGTTGTCGAAGCTACCTTTTTTCTCGGTTTTGTCGGCTACTGTATTTTCAATTTCTTTCGACCTGCCTTTTAAAATTTCGAGATAAATAAAACGGTCGCAGGCAACAATAAACGGGTCGGGAGTTTTTTTCTCACCAATCCCGATTACATGCATGCCAGCTTCGCGCAAACGAGTTGCCAGGCGGGTAAAATCGCTGTCGCTTGATACCAAACAGAAACCATTCACTTTCTCGCTGTATAAAATATCCATGGCATCAATAATCATGGCCGAGTCGGTGGCATTTTTTCCCGTTGTGTAACCGTACTGCTGTATCGGAGTTATGGCATTTTCAAGCAACAGGTTTTTCCATTTTGATAAACCCGGCTTGGTCCAGTCGCCATATATTCTTTTAATGGTAGGATTACCGTATTTGGCAATTTCTTCCATCATCTCTTTCAGGTAAGCTGAAGGAATATTATCTCCGTCAATCAGCACTGCAAGCATCAAATCTTTTCCCATAGCGGTAACTGTTTTGCTTTTTGCGAAGTTGCTTTCTTGTCAACTTTTAATCCGATAATTTTACATTCATCGCAATGGGGCCCTTATCGCCCTGACCCACTTCAAAGCTAACCCGGTTGCCTTCTTTTATGGTGCCTTCTACATTGTTGATGTGTACAAAAAGGTTTTGATTGTTTTGCAGGTTACGAATAAAACCATAACCTTTTTGTTCGTTAAAAAACGATACAATTCCTTTTTGTTCGCTCGGTTCTTCTTCTCCGTAACCTCCTTTTGGTACACTCACATCAATGTCTTCCGCTTTAATTTCTTCTTTGTCCGAAGGTTCAGGAGGCGTAGAGGTAATGTTTCCAAACTCATCAACATAGGCGATCATATCGTCCAGTCCCGAGTTGCTCTCACCTGCTTTGCGGGCTTGTCTTTTTGCTTCTTTTTCTTTTCGCTTTTTCTCTTGTTTTTTTCTTACTTCTTTTTTGTTAAATGATTCTTTTGATCTTGCCATGTAATAATTTGTATAATGATTTTAGCTAATTTGCCATAAAGATAAGAAATGCACAAATAGCTTATTAAAAAATTGCGTTGTTGTTTTAAGATAAGATTTAAAAAAAGAAGACAAAGTATCCAGAGCCGGGGGATTCGCAGATATGAGCTATTTTCCTAAACCTAAAACTAAAATCTGCCACAAAGGTACATTAATTTTAAAGATTTTAAAGCGCTTGCCCCTAACAAATGTTTACACGATACATTGGCTGACAAAAGCCTAAAATTCTTAAACCTGTTCGCTTTTTTAGCTATCTTTTACAATCCGAAGATTTCGGAAATTTTATCATACAGAGCTTAAGTTCAGTTAGCCTCAAGGCCTTCGTTTTTTGCATTAGAACACTCTTCCAATCTAACCTTAATGTTAAGTATCTGATATTTATGTTGTAAAGCAGGTTTGGGGATGAAGTTTCTTTTCATTCGTGTAATTGGTTAACTAATAATTCGTTGGGTAATAAAAAAGAATTATTTCTTTATTAAAACTTTCAAAATGAAAGAAAAAAGCTTTAAAAACTATCAAAACGAAAGTTAAAAATGGTTCTATGTGATTACGAAATTTATATTTGCAGGCTTTAAAAAATCAATTTAAATAAAAACCAGAAATGAACGAAGCTTTAAAATTAATGCTTACGGGCATGAGTACCGTGTTTTTTATCCTCATTATGGTAGTGGTTTTAGGTCGGCTCATTATTCAAATTACCAACCGGTTTTGGGCTGTTCCTTCGAAAGTATCGGCAGTTCAAACCAGTACTGTGGCAGAAATTGAGGCCAACAAACTGGCCGCTATTGTTTCGGCTGTTGAAATTACTACCCGCGGAAAAGGTAAAATAACATCGGTAGAAAAATTGTAAGTAAAGTTAACAGGTGCTACTTTTTTAAGCAACTTCCGGAGAAGGGATCCACTTTGAGAATGTTAACGGGAGAAATAATTAAGGCTTAGAAGTAAATGGTGCCTCAAAATTTTCCATAAACCAAAAATAATCAGTAATGAACAAGGAGATTAAATTTAGTTTGCTGTATAGAGACATGTGGCAATCATCGGGGAAGTATGTTCCCAAAGTAGAACAGTTAGAGAAAGTTGCACCAGCAATTATCGATATGGGGTGTTTCGACAGGGTTGAAACCAACGGTGGTGGATTTGAACAGATTAATTTACTTTTTGGCGAGAATCCGAATATTGCCAATCGCAGATGGACACAACCGTTTAACGATGCAGGTATTCAGACGCACATGTTGGAGCGTGCTTTAAACGGTATTCGTATGAGCCCGGTACCGGCTGATGTGCGTAAACTAATGTTTAAAGTAAAGAAATTGCAAGGCACCGATATTGCCCGTTCGTTTTGTGGATTGAACGATCCGCGCAACCTGGAGAACTCCATTAAGTTTGCCAAAGAAGGAGGAATGATTTCGCAGGCAGCTTTGAGTTTAACCATTTCGGAAGTGCATACGGTGGAATATTATACAAACCTGGCCCATACCTTAATTGAAATGGGTGCCGACGAAATTTGTGTAAAAGATATGGCCGGTATTGGTCGTCCGGCGTTTATCGGTAAAATCATAAAAAACATAAAATCAGCTCATCCAAAAACTACGGTGCAGTACCATGGTCACTCAGGCCCGGGTTTCTCAATGGCAAGCATTTTAGAGGCTGCACGTGCCGGGGTTGATTATGTTGATGTAGCCATGGAACCACTATCGTGGGGTACAGGCCACGCCGATGTATTGGCTGTTCAGGGCATGTTAAAAGATGCCGGTTTTGCTGTTAAAGAAGTAAACATGAAAGCTTACATGGAGGTACGCGCGATGACGCAGGAGTTTATCGACGATTTTCTGGGCTACTACATCAACCCGAAAAACCGCCATATGAACTCCCTGTTGATTGGCTCAGGACTACCCGGAGGAATGATGGGGAGTTTAATGGCCGACCTGGGTAATAACCTCGAGAGTTTAAATAAGTGGCTGACTAAACGTAATAAACCAACTTTAAGCCAGGACGACCTGCTAATTAAGTTGTTTGAAGAAGTAGAATATATCTGGCCAAAACTGGGCTATCCGCCTTTGGTAACTCCATTTAGCCAGTACGTTAAAAACCTGGCACTAATGAATGTGTTGCAGGTAATTAAAGGCCGCGAGCGCTGGAGTATGATTGCCGATAATATTTGGGATATGATTATCGGTAAATCAGGAAAGCTACCCGGAGAATTGGCTCCTGAAATTAAGGAGCTGGCCAAAGAAAAAGGAAAAGCATTTTTTACCGGCGTTCCGCAAGAGCAGTATCCTGATAACCTGGACGTGTTCAGAAAAGAAATGGACGACAATGGTTGGGATTATGGTCAGGACGACGAAGAATTGTTTGAATTAGCGATGCACCCCGAGCAGTATCGTGCTTACAAATCGGGTAAAGCAAAAGCCGATTTTGAGGCCGATCTGGCAGAAAAGAAAGCTGCAAAAGATCCAAAACTACAGAAAGTTGAGGTGCCGGCAGGTGCTTTCGAGCCAAAATCGATGGTAATTGATGTGAATGGCGAGAAATTTAAAGTTGGCGTTAGCTATAACGATATAGTGGCGGCAGGTTCAAATGGAAATGGAGCGGGCAACCAGGCAGCCAAAGTAGAAGCTGCGCCAGCTGCAAACAGAAATGTGGCTGCTGAAGTGATTGCCCCGCTTGAAGGAAAGTTTATGTTAACAAAAGATACATCGGAAAAAGCATTAAAAGTTGGCGATACGGTTAAAGAAGGTGATTTGATTTGCTATATCGAATCGATGAAAACCTACAATGCTGTTGTGGCTGAAAACGATGGTACCGTGCTTGGTATTTTAAAGGCCAACGGCGACAATGTGGATGAAGACGATGTTTTGGTACAACTGGCATAAAACTATTTTATGGATATTTTATCAGAACTGTTTAACATGACTGCGCTTGGCGAAATCACCTGGCAAACTTTAATAATGTGGGCGATTTCGTTTGTACTGCTTTACCTTGGAATAAAAAAAGGCTACGAGCCGCTGTTGCTAATTCCTATTGCCTTTGGTGTGTTGCTGGCCAATTTTCCGGGCGGACAAATGGGGGTTGTAAACCCCGAACTGATTGAGCTGGAAGGACACCGGTATATGAACCTGTTTGAAATTGCGCACGATTACGGGATTATGAATTACCTGTATTATTCGTTAATTAAAACCGGCTTGCTGCCTCCGGTAATTTTTATGGGGGTGGGCGTTTTAACCGATTTCGGTCCCATGCTGCGTAACCTGAAACTGGCCTTGTTTGGTGCCGCTGCACAGATCGGTATTTTTTCGATTTTGCTGGGGGCTATTGCTGTTGGTTTTACACCTCAGGAAGCTGCTTCGCTGGGTATTATTGGAGGTGCTGATGGCCCAACCGCTATTTACACTACCATTAAACTGGCTCCGCACTTGCTTGGTCCTATTGCTATTGCCGCGTATTCGTACATGGCACTGGTGCCTGTAATTATTCCGTTGGTTTCAAAGTTGTTTATCACGAAGAAGGAGTTTACCATCAACATGAAACAAATGGAAAAAAAGTACCCGGCAAAATACGAGATCAAGAATATGAAAGCTGCCAAGATAATTTTCCCTATCGCTTTGGGAACACTGGCTGCTGTTTTGGTTCCGTCGTCGGTGCCGCTGTTGGGTATGCTGTTATTTGGTAACCTTATTAAAGAGGTAGGGGCGTCGACAAGCCGTTTGGCAGATGCCGCACAAGGACCGATTATGAACACTGCCACTATTTTTCTTGGATTAACCGTAGGGGCTACAATGACTGCCGAAGTTTTCCTTTCGGCTAAAACCCTGGGTATTGTGGTTGGTGGTTTTGTAGCCTTCGCAATTTCGATTGCCGGTGGTATTTTTGCGGTAAAATTGTACAACCTGTTCAGTAAGAAAAAAATTAACCCGCTTATTGGTGCCACCGGATTAAGTGCTGTGCCTATGGCCTCGCGCGTGGCCAACGAGCTGGCACTGAGATACGATAAAAAGAACCACATTTTGCAATACTGTATGGCCAGTAACATCTCGGGTGTAATTGGCTCGGCTGTTGCTGCAGGTGTGCTTATTTCGTTTTTAATGTAGAATACTTTAGTTATATTTTATATAGAATTTGATTTCGGGGAGGCCGCAAGGTTTCCCCTTTTTTAGTGTGGTACAGGTAGTGAAAAATGCAAAAAATGTTTGATTAACTAAGGCAGTACACTGGCTCATCTGACGATTTCTTTACCAAGATCAACCTGGAATTTTATAAAATAGATTTTCGGAATGTGATAAAAGACAATAAATGATGGCAGAAATTAACGAACTTAATAGCCTGAAATTTCAACTAAAATGAAAACTACATTCTTGTATGTGATAATGGGGTGCATGCTGGCAAGTGCCTTTGGCTGTGTACCCAAAACAAAACCTGAACCCAACCCATCGTTAAAAATAAAAGCCTATACTCCTAAATCATCGGATAAAATTATTAACCGGGCCGATTATTATAAAAAATTGCAGGGTTTTTGGCTGGGTACCTGCATTGCCAACTGGACCGGGCTAGTTACCGAGATGGACAAGATTGGAAACATTGGCGAATTAAAAACCGGCGATTTCTACACCCGCCATCACTGGGGAAGACCCGATGAACCAAGTATTTGGGGAGCGGGCATTCCGAGTAACCTTTCGCCAACAATAAATTTTGTGTTTGCTGAACCTGACAGTATTTGGGGCGCCGATGATGATACAGACATTGAGTATATCTACCAGGAGTTGCTGCTAAAACACCAAAACTCGGTGCTAACGGGCAAACAAATTAGGCAAGGGTGGTTGGCACACATAAAGCACGACGAAGAAAATTTTTTGTGGGTAGCCAATCAAAAGGCTTTTGATTTAATGCAGGAAGGCTTTGTACCACCAGCTACCGGTAATCCTGAGAATAATCCGGAATATGAAATGATTGATGCACAATTAACAACCGAAATTTTTGGGCTGTTGGCACCGGCCCGGCCCGATATTGCTTTAAAAATGGCGCTTCTGCCCATACAAACCACAGCCCGTGAAAACAGCCAGTGGATTGCAGAATTTTATGTAAAGATGTTTTCGTTGGCTTCTGCAGTTGATGAATCGTGGACAATGAAGGAAAAAATATTCTGGATGGCAGAACAAGCCAAAACCTGCCTGCCCGACACCTCGTATGCCCATGCCATGTATCATTATGTTTTGCAAAAATACAACGAGAATATCAGTTGGGAGCAAGCCCGCGATTCGGTTTATTACCGTTACCAGGTTGCTCAGCTCGATGGCTATAACATGACCGCCCAAAACAAATACTGTAATGCCTGTTTTGCTGCGGGAATTAACTTTGCCGCCAGTTTAGTGAGCTTGTTTTATGGAGAAGGAGATTTACTTGAAACCATTAAAATAGGAACCCTTGCCGGTTGGGATTCAGATAATCCAACGGCCACGTGGGGTGGCCTAATCGGGTTTATGATGGGGAAAACCGCAATTGAAGAGGCTTTTGACAGAAAGTTTTCTAACCAGTTTAATATCCATCGTACCAGGGTAGGCTTCAAAATAACGGAATTGATAATTTTGAAAATATGGCGCGTAAAGGCATTTGGGTAATCGACAGAGTTGTTCAGGACGAAATGAATGGAGGTGTGGACTGTGAAAATAACCGTTGGTACATTCCGTCCGGCAGTTAGCCTCTCTGTTTTGTTTAGCTTAAATGTTTACTTAGGGTTGCCAGCAGGATTTCTTTGGTAAGCGGTTTGCTTATAAAATCGATGCAACCGGCTTCCAGCGCTTTTTCCTTGTCTTGTTTGGTAACGTAGGCCGTTTGGGCTACAACCTTAAGCTGGGCCTGAATGGATTTTATGCGTCTAGTAACCTCATAGCCGTCAATGTCGGGTAAGCCAATATCCATTAAAACCAGGTCGGGTGTCATGGTTTTTACCAGCTTAATTGCTTCTTCTCCATTTTTCGAGTGGAACAACTGTAAGCCTTTATCCCGAAGAATATGCTGGATGTAACGTGCGTTATCAAGGTTGTCTTCAACCAACAATATGGCGTGTTTGTTAAATCGGTATTCTTGTTGTTTTTCGAGCAATTCTTTCGTGGTTTTCGGTGCTTCCCCCTTTACCAAAGGAATGGTAAAATAAAAAGTGGTACCCCTTGCTTTTCCGTTCTTTTCATCTTCGGTAGTTGATTCAAGCCAAACTTTTCCGTTTAGTAAATTGGTTAAGCCTTTAACTATTGAGAGGCCCAGACCGGTTCCGCCATAAAGGTTTTTCTTATCATTGTGCAACTGGGTAAAGCGTTCGAAAATGGTCTCTTGCTTTTCCCGGGGAATACCAATACCTGTATCGCTCACAAAAAACTCGATAGTGTTGTTTGTAATGGTGTAGCCTACTTCAATTTTTCCCTCGTCGGTAAATTTAAAAGCGTTACTAATCAGGTTTATTAAAATTTGTTGCAGTTTTCCTTTGTCGGTAAAAATTGGGGCATTGTTGTCGGCTACTGTTTCCAACTTAAATTCAATGTGGTGTTTATCGATGTGTCGTTGGTACTCTATAAAAAAGATTTTAAGTTCAGTAAAAAGATCACTCAGGTTGAAGGATTCGTTTTTAACTGTTAACTGCCCTGCTTCAATTTTTGCAATATCCAAAATATCGTCGATAATTTTTAGCAGGCTGTTGCAGCTTTGGTTAATAATCTCCGAGAATTGTTGCAACTGTTCCTTGTTGTCGTATAAATCTGTCATTAACGACGAGAAGCCCATTATGGCATTCATTGGTGTGCGAATTTCGTGGCTCATATTCTGTAAGAATGCCGTTTTTAAGCGGTTGCTTTCTTCTGCCTGTTCTTTGGCGAGTATCAGCGCTTTTTCTGCCGTTTTACGTTCGGTAATATCCTGAATTACCGAGTGTAGTACTTCTGTGTCGTTAATTTGCAATTTACTGCTAAACACCTCAATATCGCGTATTGTACCATCTTTTAAACGGTGTTTAAATTCAAAGCGATTTTTTCCTTTTTCGCGAAGCTGATTTATTTTGAGGTTAATTTCTTTAGCCGATAGGGTGTTGAGGTCTTCGAGCTTCATTTGTTTTAATTCATCACGAGACCATCCGTAAAAAGCAGAGGCCGATTTATTGGCATCAATAATTTTACGGGTATTTACATCTATCAGCAATTTAACTGCCGAGTGATCCTCAAAAAGCCGGCGAAACTTCTCTTCGCTTTGCTGCAATATTTTTTCAGCTTTTTTTCGTTTGTTTTCTTCCTTTAATACCGTGCGCACTTGTGCCAGCGAATAAAAGTAAAAGGCAAATGCGATAAACAGGATAATTAAAACAATAAATATGCGGTTGCGAAAACGTGTAAGTGCATAGTAAATATCCGACTCTTGCGAGGATATGAGAATAGTCCAGTAAGTATTTTCAAGTGGTGTACGATAATAACTGATGTATTGCTCACTAAATTCCGGTTTCTCGTTACCATTTTTTTTCCGGTGAATACTTTTTAAAGCACCGCTGTTATTTTGTGCAATGGCATCAAGCAGTTCTTTTGCCATTTTATCATGCTGCATGTTTTCAAGAAAGGGCCTGCCCAAATGTCCGGATGTAGAACAGTAAATTTCTGTGCCGTTTTCGCTAAGTAGCCAGGCCTGCGTGTTGCCTCTGGTCTTTATATTTCCCAGGTATTGTTCGCCCAGGTTATTCATTGGAATAAGAATGGCGAGACTCCCGGCAAAAGTATTGTTTTCGAAAACAGGTACGTGGCAGGCAATACTTAAATAACCTTGTACCGACATAAATACATCGCTTATTACGGGCTTGTGGGAGGCAAGTATTTGCTTTACATGCTCCTGGTAAGAGATATCATTTCCGATTGCCGATTCACTGTAAGGAAAAGTAGATTGAATTATTCCCGCAGAATCGATTCGGGTAATGGCTGCAATAATGTCGGCATGAGTTTCAAAATAATCTTTCAGAATCTTTTCACTCGTTGCCGACGATTGAATAATATCATCGAGTTTTGCCAAAAATGACAGATCGGCTTTTGATCGGTGAAAAAAGCTGGTAATACCCTGCGATGCGGTTTGCGCAAGAATAAGTTGCTCTTTATTAAATTCGTTTATGGTACGTGCTTTTATGCCACGGTAAACAATAAAGTAGGCCACCGAAAATAAAATTATCAGCAACGGGATGAGCAGATAACGATGCAGGGATCTAAATGTTCTCAATGCGGAGTTCAGCATGCTTTCTGTACTTTTAGCTATTACATCACTGTAACAGATTTAATGGCTTGTAATTCAATGCCTAAAACTAAACAGAAAACCAATACTATGCAAGAAGGTAAATGTAAAATAAACAAATGATTTATTACATTTATTTCACCGCCATTTCAAAAACAAGCTTGCCGCCAGCCAATATTTGTTCGTGCGTGATATAAGGCTCAGTATGCAATTCTCCGTTTAATTTTATTGATTTTACCAATACATTCTCAGCACTATTATTTGTGGCCTGTATGGTAAATGTTTTTCCGTTGGGCAGATTAATGGTTGCATTTTGTACCGATGGACTCCCCAGGTAGTAAATTCCGTTTGCCGGGTTTACCGGGTAAAAACCCATGGAGGCAAAAACATACCATGCCGACATTTGACCGCAATCTTCGTTGCCACAATAACCATCGGGTTTATTGGAATATTGGGTGTCAATAATCTGGCGAATGTATTTTTGTCCTTTTTGCGGTTCATCGGTAAAATTATACAGAAAAGGTACATGGTGGCTGGGTTCGTTACCATGCGCGTATTGACCGATCATCCCTGTACTGAAAATGGGCAGCTTATCATCCGGCTCCGGATAGTAGGTAAACATGCTGTCAAGTAGGCTTGTAAAACGTTCGGTTCCCAATGTATCGCGAAAGCCTTCGATATCGTGTTGTGCAGCAAACAGGTAATGCCAGGCATTACTTTCGCAATAAACATTGGTGTAGGCTTTGGCGCTAAACGGTTCTAAGAATTTTCCGGCATAATCTTTTGCACGGAAAAAGTTTGTTTTTCCATCGTAAAGATTTTTCCAGTTGTCGGCTCTTTGCATAAACAGTTGGTAATCTTTCTCCTTGCCTAGTGCTTTTGCAAATTGTGCAATACACCAATCGTCGTAGGCATACTCCAGGGTTTTTGAAACCGACCAGTTTTCTCCTTCTTCATTAAACGGGACATAACCAAGTTCACGGTATTGAATCATTTCTTCGGTATTGTTCATTCCCGAGGCAAGGCAGGCCTCAAAAGCTTTTTGAGCATTCATCGGAATGCCTTTGAAATAGGCATCAACAATAACGGGTACGGCATGGTAGCCAATCATCATATTTGTTTCGTTTCCGGCTAACGACCAAACGGGGAGTAACCCGGTTTCGTCGTAGTGAGCAAGCATCGATTCTACCATGTTCGTTACCTCGTCGGGGCAAATAATAGTATACAGCGGGTGAGCAGCACGGTAGGTGTCCCACAACGAAAAAGTATCGTAGCGCTTAAATTCGTTTGCTTTTTGTATTTTTTGATCAGCACCTTTGTATTCTCCGTCAATATCGCTTAACAGGCTTGGTGTAAGAAATAAATGATAGAGATTGGTGTAGAACACTTCTTTCTGGTAATCGCTTCCATCAATTGTAATCGTTGCCAGTTTTTCTTCCCATTTCTGATCGGCAGTTCTTCTTACGGCATCAAAATCCCAATGATTTAACTCGGCCTGCAGGTTTTTACGTGCACCTTCAACCGATGCCGATGACAGTGCCACTTTTATTAAAACCTGTTCGCCCTCATTGTTGCTGAAAGTGGTCTCAAAACGTGCCCTTTTTCCATTTACGGTTTGTTCTTCAGCAGTAAGATCAGTTGCCGGAGAGAGTACTGCATTTTTGAATGGTTTTGAGAATTTGGCAACATAATAAACGTGTTGAACCGGCGCCCAACCCCTTGATTTACGAACGCCTGAAATGGTGCTGTCGTTTTCAATTGTTATTACAGTTTCTGTAGGTGCATCCCAGTTTAAAGCATAACCAAGGTCAAGAATAATTTTACTGGCGCTGTCCTTCGGGAAAGTGTACCGATGCATGCCAACACGCTCGGTTGTGGTCAGTTCCGCTTTAATGCCTGAACTTTCCAAAAGTACTTTGTAATAGCCGGGAGAGGCCTCTTCATTTTCGTGACTGAATTTGGAGTAGGGGCGGTAAGCTTTTTGATCGGGCCACAAATCGTTGGTAAAACGCGAGTTGGTTGGAAACAAAAGCAGGTCGTACATGTCGCCGGCACCTGTTCCACTCAGGTGGGTATGCGAAAAGCCTGCAATGGTAGAGTCGGGCCAGAAATAGCCTGCAATACGATCCCAGCCCGGTAATCCGTTGTCGGGGCTTAGTTGTACCATTCCAAAAGGTACTACTGCTCCGGGGTAGGTGTTTCCCGGGCCATCGGTGCCAACAAAGGTGTTTACGTAATGGTTTCGTTTTTCAGTTTCCTGCGTTTCTCTTTTAGAACAGGCGAATACCGTTATTGCCAGAAATATGATTAATAGTTGTTTCATTGTTTCATTTTTTTGTTTAATCCTTGGTTCGCGAACAAAATACTGTTTTTGCTTTAAATGATTTTCCTTCTTTTGTGGTGTAAGCAACATTTGCATTTTATTGCTTTATTTCCAAAACTCCACCTTTAACCAAATCGGCATGGTTGATAAAGAATGATTTTTGTTTTTTATTATTAAACACGATGTTTTTTATTGATTTGCCCGGGCCACTTTTTCGAATGATAATTTCACTGCCCGGGTAAAAATCAGGATCAAGCTGAATCTTTACTTCCTCAAATACCGGAGAGGAAATGGCGTAATTCATATCGCCGGGTAAAACCGGGTAAATACCCATCATGGCATAAACAATCCAGGTCGACATGGTTCCGGTGTCGTCGTTACCGGGCAATCCGTCAGGCGTATTTTTAAAGTAAGCGGCCATTAACCGGTTCAGCTCTTTCTGGGTGCGCCACTCTTCGCCTTTTACAAAGTTAAACAACCAGGGATAATGAATGTCGGGCTCGTTTGCCATGTCAAAATGCCCTTCATCAAAAATGGCTTGCAGTTTCTTTACAAATTCTTTTTCTCCACCGTTTAAGGCTATCATGCCATCTATATCGTGGTGTGCACAAAAGGTATATTGGTAGGCATTTCCTTCGTGAAATCCGGGGCTTGGCTCAAAATTTTCTCCCTGGCGTGGATTAAAGTCGGGCAAAAAATCCCCGTTGTCAAGTTTTGGCCTGATCATTTCAAAATCGGGGCAAAAGTAATTTTTGTAACCTCGTGATTGGTTTAAAAAGCGCTTGTAATCTTCCTCTTTCCCAAGGTCTTTTGCCAGCTGGGCCAGGTTCCAGTCGGCAATATAATATTCCAGGGCGTGCGACACCGAATTGTCGTATTTTTCCTGTAAAGGCACATAGCCATGAGCGTGGTAATGATCAATATCGGGCCGTAATTTGTTCTCGGCACCAGTGGTTGTTGCCGATTTGTACATAGCCTCGTAAGCTTTCTCAATATCAAAATCACGAATTCCCCGAAACCAGGTGTCAACAATAACCGGAATGGCGGGGTCGCCTTCCATAACATGTGTTTCGGTGCTGTTAAGTTCCCAGCGGGGAAGCCACCCACTTTCGTCGTACATTTCAATCATCGATTGCACCACATTTAATTGCTGCTGCGGAAATGCCAGGCTTAAAAACGGGTGTAGATTACGGTAGGTATCCCAGAGCGAAAACACGGTGTAACGTTCTCCATTAGGATGAATGTGTGTTTCAAACGACTCCATAGCCGGATATTGCCCGTTTACGTCACTTAAAATATTTGGGTGTATTTGAATGTGGTACAGACCAGTGTAAAAAACTGTTTTCTGATCGTCGGTACCACCTTTTACCGTAATGGTTGAGAGGGCATTATTCCATTTTTCGCTTGCCTGTTTGCGAGTGGCCTCAAAATCAAAATTAGAGGTTTCGTGATTCAGGTTCAGCCGAGCATTTTCAATGCTAACGTATGAAATGCCAACTTCTACAAGTATCTCTTCATTGGCACTTGTAGTAAAGGTAAACCAGCTTCCAATGCTGTCGCCCGACATTTCTGCCCCGTAATTTTTATAATATTTTATTTTGTTGCTGGTAGCCGACCAGGCAGCCTCAGGGCCCATCTCTGGCATTTTTTTCCACACACCATAGGCTTGCGCAGGTTTGTTAAAACGGGCCACAAAATAAACCGGACGCTCGGTGCCGTCGTTGTAACAAAAAGTTCCGGTCATGCGCCACCCCTCTATTTCCTGGTTATTCACAATTTTTACCGAGGCCCCGCTTTCGTTGGTTAAGCCATTACCCAAATCAATAAGAATATTTGATTGCCCGGCCGGGAAGGTAAAACGACTGATTCCGCTGCGTTCAGTTGCCGATACCTCGGTTTTTATATTGTATTTATTCAAGAAAGTTGAATAGTAGCCCGGATGTGCTTCTTGTTGGCTCATTTCAGAACCATATTCCCGGTGGTTACCATTTATCTCGCCAGTAGTTGGCATTAAAAGAATCACTCCCAATTCAGGGCAACCAACTCCACTCAGGTTAACGTGCGAGTAGCCGGAAAAATATCGGTTATCCCACGAGTAGGGAGTCGACCACCATCCATCGTCTTTGTCGCGCTTGTTTAAAGGCGAGTTGCCACTTACGTTAAAGGGCACTACCGATACCATTCCGCGTGGTACTACCGCACCCGGATTAGTGGTTCCGTAGTTGGTTGTTCCGATAAAAGGATTTACCCATTCAACAGGCGACTGTGCAACACCTTGTTCAGCGTTTAGAAAAAAGATACAGGCAAAAAGGGCCAGCCAATGGTAGTTAATCTTTCTTAGAATATTCATTTATCAACCTCAGTTTTTAAATATTTTATAAAGTGCAAATATAAACATATCTTTATCCTAATAAATCAATTAAACAAATAATCATGTATAAGTTAATTACAATTATTACTGCGTTTGTACTAATTATCGCTTGTGTTCCTGATAAAACTTCAAGAAATGAGGCCGATGAGCCGGCAACAAACATTATGGCTTATTATATGCCGCGTGATGGTTACCAGCCTGCTGAATTACCGCTGGAGAAACTTACTCATATTATTTTTAGCTTTAGTAAGGTTATTGATGGCGAAATGAAGTTCAGGAATGAGGAGTCGGGGAAAATACTGGAACAATTGGTGGCGCAAAAGGCCGATCATCCGAATTTAAAAGTGATGATTGCATGCGGAGGCTGGGGAGCTGATGGTTTTTCGGATGCGGTTTTTACACCCGAAAGCCAGGATAAGTTTATAACCAGCACCATTGCTTTTATTGAAAAATACCAGTTGGATGGCGTAGATATCGACTGGGAATACCCGGCAATTGCCGCAGCAGGAACTAAGGCCCGACCCGAAGACAAACAAAACTTTACCCTTTTAATGAAAGGCCTGCGCGAAGCTTTGGATAAGTTAGACCAACCTCAAACCTTAACTTTTGCTTCAGCCGGCTGGAAACGCTACTACAAAAATGTGGAGCTTAACGAGGTGATGAGATATGTTGATTATATGAATGTAATGACCTACGATCAGGCCGGAGGAGGAAATCGTTTTACCAATCATCACACGGCGCTCGGGCATCGTAGTTTAAAAGATATCAGCCAAACACCGTTGGGCGAGGCCATGCAGCAGCGAAATAAAGAGTTGCCCGAAGATGCTGAGCTATGGGAGCCTCAATCGGCAGAAGAGATAATTCGATTTTGTATTCAGGAAGGAGTTAAACCGCAACAGATCGTGTTGGGAGCCGCTTTTTATGGTCGCGGATGGAAAGGTGTTCCGCCAGTAACCCATGGCTTGTACCAGCCTAATACCGGACCTGTCAGCGGAGGAACATCATACGCTACCCTGCTTACTGATTTTAGTCCGGAGCAAGGTTACGAAAAACATTGGGATTCCGTAGCACAAGCTCCTTTTCTATTTCATCCGGGAGATAGTGTTTTTGTAACATTCGACGACACTACATCGGTAAAGCTAAAAACAAAATATGTGCTTGAAAACAAACTGGGCGGTATTATGTTCTGGCAACTGAGCAGCGACAGCAAGGATGAAAACAGTTTATTGAAGGCCATTTTTGATGAGGCAACAGGAAACTAAAAAGCTGTTTTAATTCTTCGTGTTTGATTATTAACTTAGCTGCGCAATACAATCAGACAAATGGAAGATTACCAGGTTCTCTTTAACTATTTTGAAAAAATTACCGGACGTGCGCTTGAAAACAGCGAGAAACAGGAGCTTGCTGCAGTTTTCAGAAAAGAACAGTTTAAGAAAAAAGAGCTCGTTATGAGTGCCGGAGAATTGAATACCCGCCACTATTACATTGAAAACGGCTTGCTGCGCATGTATATCATCGACCAAAGTGGTAAAGAGTTTAACATTCTTTTTGCGAAAGAGCGACAGTGGTTAGGCGACCTGGGTACACCTTCTGCAACTTCGTATTTTATGGATGCCCTCGAAAAAACCAGCGTATTTTCCGTTGATGAGGAAGGATTTCAGTCACTGGTTGAAAAATATGTTGAACTGGCTTCAAATATTCGCAGATCATATGTTTTTCTGCAAAAGCGTTTTGTTTCCATTTTATCAAAAACTGCCGAAGAAAATTACGAGGAGCTGCTTCAAAACGATCCGGAACTGATTCAACGCTTACCACAATATCACATTTCCTCTTATTTAGGGGTAACTCCTGTTTTTTTAAGTAAGATTATTGCCCGTCGTGTTCGTAAAAAAGACTAATAAGTGTTTTTCTTAAACTAGTTTATTTTTTTCGCTTTCAATACGCCGTATGTTTGTACTGAAAATTAGTTGTAAACATTAAACAGAAATTGAAAATGAAAAAATTAGTAACAGTATTCGCAATTATTATTGCAATAGGAACTTCGGCCTTTGCGGCCGATGCAAATGCCGACAAATCGGTTTATAAAGTTGATACCAATGCCAGTAAGGTGTATTGGACCGGTAAAAAAGTAACAGGCGAACATACCGGCTACCTGAATTTGAAAGGTGGCGAGGTACATGTTAAAGACGAAAAAGTTGTAGGTGCACAGATTAAAATTGATGTACAATCAATTGAAGTAACCGACCTGAGCGGCGAATGGAAAGACAAGCTGGTTGGCCACCTGAAATCAGACGATTTCTTTTCGGCAGAAAAACACCCGGTAGCAACATTTGCCATAAAAACCGTTGACGCTACAGATAAAGGTTACCAGGTGGTTGGCGACCTCACCATTAAAGGAATTACCAAGCAGGTAGCTTTTCCGGCAGAAGTAAAAGTTGACGGAAGCTCGGTAAGTGCCACGGGTACAGCAACCATTGATCGTACCGAATATGACATCCGTTATGGTTCTGGTAAATTTTTCAGCGACCTGGGTGATAATATGATCAATGATAATTTCGAGATTACGTTTGAACTGAAAGCTACGGCAGCCAATTAAACAGTTCAACAATATAAAGCCATAAAACAATAAGCAAGGTTTCGGAGAAGAAGGAGACGAAAGGGACAGACCTTTGGGGGAGGGAACCTTGGCCGGTGTCAGCAAACGTTTTTTAAGCCTTGCAAGGCACCGGTATTTTTTTACCCAAATTGCAACAACTTCCTCATTAAAAATTAGACCTTAAAAAATTAGAAAGAGAAAACGATGAAAACAGTTTTATACCGAGCCGATAGCAGGGGCTATGCCAATCACGGTTGGCTGGAGGCCCGGCATACTTTTAGTTTTGCGAATTATTTTAACCGCGAACGTATGAATTTTGGGGTACTTCGGGTGCTTAACGACGACAAAATTGATGGCGGACAAGGCTTTGGAATGCATCCGCACGATAACATGGAAATTATTACCATTCCGCTTGAAGGTGACCTGGAGCATAAAGATAATATGGGCAACGAGGCAGTTATTCGTGAGGGCGATGTGCAGGTGATGAGTGCCGGAACCGGTGTTTACCACAGCGAGTACAATCATAATCCAGACAAAGCATTAAAGCTTTTCCAGATTTGGTTGTTCCCGAATAAGCAAAATGTACAACCGCGTTACGATCAGATTTCTATTCGCGATGTGGCAATACCTAACCGCCTTTACCAGATACTATCGCCAAATCCCGATGACCAGGGGGTGTGGATTCATCAGGATGCCTGGTTTTACCTTGGGAATTTCGAGGCCGGAAAAACCGACAGCTATACCCTGAAGCGCGAAGTTAACGGACTGTTTGTTATGGTGATTGACGGGCAAGTAACCATTTCAGGAAATAAATTGTCGGCTCGCGATGCACTGGGGATTTGGGAAATGAATAAAATTGAGGTGGAGGCTACTAGTGATGCACGGATTTTATTAATGGATCTGCCTATGCAAGTAAAATAAACCGGAAAGAACAGAAATATGGAAAATCAAAAGAAATATACTATTCATCCGCTTTTGGAGAAAAGATGGAGCCCCCGGTCCTTTTCAGCGGAGCCGGTATCAGCGGAGGATGTAAACAAAATTTTTGCCGGGGCATCGTGGGCGGCCAGTGCCATGAATGAACAGCCCTGGCAATATGTGTATGCCTTGCGCGGAACTCCGGGATTCGATACCTTATGGGCATGTTTACTGCCCGGAAATCAACCCTGGGCAAAAAAAGCAGCCGCACTTTTTGCTTCATTGCAACGAAATACCTACGAGAAAAATGATAAACCAAATAGGTTTGCCTTGCACGATGTGGGTATGGCCAATGCCCAGCTTTTACTTCAGGCGGGTGCCAAAGGTATTTACGGACACCTGATGGGCGGTTTCGACAGCGAAAAGTTATCGACGGTATTAAACCTGAAGGAGAATGTTAGTCCGGTATGTATGGGGGCGCTTGGCTATTTGGGCGAGCCCGACGATTTGGAAGAACCCTATCGTTCGAGAGAGTTAGCACCACGTACACGAAAAGCGCTTGAGGAGTTTGTTACTAAACTATAAGTTAAGCAAAACGAGATGGAGCTGAAAACAGTTGGCTTATGGCACGCTGAACTTGATTCAGTATCTTGTTTAGTTAAGAACAAAGACCCTGAAAACCGTTTGATTTGAAGTACTTTGGCTACTAACTCTCAACTCCGCCCCGTATAAGTGAATTACGAGTGTCCCTTAACCACAATCATCATTATTTTCAGGTTCAGTCGAAAAAAATTATAAAGCTGAACGAGGAAACAAGTTCGCCAAAAACGTGTCCAGCGTGTAGGAACCGGCGGGTAAAATTCATCTTTATAAGCGGTAGTAATTCTATTTTGTTTTTCCATGATTTATTTTTTTGTTTCGGGTTGCCAGCTACGAGCTGCGCGCCCTGCCTGTAAATAATTCTTTAACGGCAATTTTACATTTTATCAGTTTTTTAAGGTCAACTCAGTCCTTCAGTCCTCCAATCCCTGAGTTCTTCAACTATTCCGGCAAAAGCCACCAAAACGGATAACCTTTGGCTTTATGCAAAAACATGTAATGCAGAAAGAGTTTTATCCAGTGGCCGGCAGTACCAATTTCGCCAACTGTTGAATTAATATCTCGACCCCATTCCGGGTATTTCTCCCAATCGGGAACTACCGGCGATACCGTCATTGTAGCACCGAGTCCTTTGGTCATGCTGTAACCGGCCGACACAATGCAGGCAGCCCCCATGCGTCCCATGTTAGCGGTATGTTTATGCTCAAACGTTCCTTTTTTAATTCCTTCGGCAATATTTTGAGCCACAATTTTACCGATAACCCCCGATGGCATTCCGGTACGTGGTGGTGCCGGGAAAATGGCACGTCCGCCGGGGCTTTTCATGGGTTTAGAAATAGAGTGGGGTGGTGCAAAAGCAATACCCGTGGCGTACATATTGGGGTAAGCCGGACTCTGGTAGGTTTGTGGCCAATCGTTTATGCTCCACTCTTCAAATGGTTTCGGATTATAATCGGCATCCACTTTCATAAAACCGTTGGGCGCAAAAACCTTTTGGGTAATGTCTTCGCCCTGTTTGTCGAAGGCCTTAAAAGGTTGCCCCGAGAAACCGGGAATAAGCATGGCAAAATCAAATTCAATCGATTTTTCTTCACCGTCAAGTGTTTCATAAATGGCTTTTCCTGGCTCTACTTTAAACACTCCGGCGCGTTTTATCCATTTAATATTGTTTTCGGCAAACACCGATTCGGTAAATACTTTGGTAGAGGTAACATAGCCACCGCGTTTTACAAAGGCGCCTCCCATTCCAAAATCGCCCACTTCGTATTCGTTCGATATCCAGGTAATTTCGGCCAGGTGTAACAATTTTCTTCTTCCCAACTCAAAGGCAATATTCAGGGCGTACTCAAAAGCTGCACCCTGGCAGGTCGCCATGGGATGTCCTGTGCCAATCAGAAAGCGCTGCTTTTCGCCCTTTTTCATTTTTTCGATGCTTTTGTCCAGTTCCTCCCAGGCATGTGCAGCATGGTCGTACGAGCACACCGAAACCGTATTTTTCCCCGGTCCGAGGCCTTCGGTAGCTTCAAAATTCAATTTCGGTCCCGTGGCATTTACCAGGTAGTCGTACTCTATTTTTCCGCTTTGTCCCCTTTTGTCTTCCGAGGTATATTCAATGTCAACAAAGGCTGTATTTGATGTTGCATCACCCTCAGGATGAATGGCTGTTGCTTTGGCCTGGTGAAAGTTGATGCCCCAGCGTTTATATACTTTTTGCAGTTTAAAACGTACCTGGTCGACACTCATTCGGCCAACCCCCACCCAAATGTTCGAGGGTATCCATTGGTAATACTGGCTGGGCGATACTACAATTACATCGTGTTTTTTACCCAGTTTTTTTTTGAGAAATGCTGCTGCGGTGTGTCCGGAGATTCCGGCACCGAGGACTACTACCTTCATAAGATCAGAATTTTTGAGTTTTGCTAGTTAAACAAAAAGTTATCTATGAAAGTTTCAAAATTAGCACTGCTAATTTCATGTTGTTGAGCACTTTATGTGATAAGGGTTACAGGGTGCCTTTATACCGGTGGCAAACATTTGGTCTCTTTAAAACGGCAAATAATGTGATGTTTGTTTTGGCGGCATACGGAAAACAACCCCGAGTAATGAATTTTGTCGAGCGTTTTGGCTCGTGGCTGATGCCCGTCTTCAATAATAAGATAGCCCTGAAATTTTAGCATACGTGCAAATTCTGCAAGTAATTCGTCGGGTTTTTCCACCATATGAAACATGTCGAGGGCATAAATTACATCAACCGAATTGTTGGGAATTGCGCAAGCGTACCCTTTTGCCTGGAACACTTCTACATTTTGCAGTTGGTGTTGTTCAATTTTTTCGTGAGCCATTTTTACGGCCATAGGGTGAATATCAACCGCAAGCACTTTGCCGTTGGGGCCAACCGTTTCGGAGGCCTTTTTTATGTAACGTGCCGGTCCGCAACCGTAATCAACAACAACTTGTCCGGCTTTTATGGGCAGGCGTTTAAAGTTTCGTTCCGACTGTTTTCCCAATACATCCGAAATACGCATTAAAAAGGTCATGAGTTGAAAAAAGAAATTGGGCATTTGCTCGCGGCGGCTGCCGTAACGGGCAGTTTTGGTTGTTTTTTCCTGTGTTTTCATCTGTTAATAATTAGTTTTTCAATTGCCAGATGCAACTCACAAAACTAATTTTATCATGGTCGTTTTTGGCTAATGATAAAATTAGTCATGTTCGTTTCATACTATTAAAATTGTTTATTTTCAAAGGTATAGTATGGAACTCGCTTGTTTTAATTATGTTTTTGGGTGTAATAATTTTACATGCTCGTTTCATTTTTTGTTAATTGTTTTTGGCTGAAACAAAGGTAGATAAGTTGGTGGAAATGAAATTATTTTTTTGCTGAACAGGGGAGATTTGTCGGTGAAAGGGGAGCGTTGGGCTGTTTGTTCGGAGTTATTTGAACAGCGTCTTTCCTCAGTTTGGCAAAGCTATCCCCAGGGGGCACGAAATTCGCCCCCATTTTCACAAGACCATCCCCCGAGGGCACGAAACCATCCCCGAGGGGCAAGAAGCAATCCCCCATTTTCACAAGACCATCCCCTGGGGGAACGGGAAGAACCCCAGGGGGCGCAAAACAATCCCCTGTTTTCGCAAAGCTATCCCCAAGGGGCGCAGACCAATCCCCAAGGTGCGCAAAGTAAAAAAACAGGGGCACAAGCCATGCCCCAGGTTCGATTTTCTTCGTCCCCCTTGGCGAAGGGGGAATAAAAGGGGGATTGACTGATTTTACACGTTTTTACAATCTCAATCCTCCGACTCCTGCGGAGCCACCTCCTTTTAATAAAGGAGGACGAGCAACAAAAGACTGAAACAAACCACTTTCCGGGTTTCGCGCTGCCTTGCTTTTTAAACATAAGATGTTTACATTTAAAGCACCAAAAACAAACAAGCATTGTATACCGGCCCTAAAATAAAGCGAAAAAGCAATTGTAATATAATAGGTGTGTTTTCCACACCTATTTGGGTGTATAACAACAATAAGAAATTACGCTATAAGCGATATAACAACAATGATGATACACAGTAGTTAGCCACAAGCATGAAAACCTTTGATGAAAGTTTATTCAAATAGTATGAAAGAGAATAATTCAATCATTTCAAACGAAAAAAATTATGAAAAAAAAGATGAAAAAGCTTAAGGATTCTATTAAAATAAAACAGAAGGATAAGATTTATTATTTGCTGGATGAGAATAGAAAAATCAGAAAGTATAAACCTTGGCTTGGTGATATGTTTTCGTTCTTGTACGACAGAATAATGAGCAAGTCTATTTTTCCTAAAAAATTTAATGGCTCTATTCAAAAGCATTTTGAGATTTTAAAGAGTGAGTTACGAAACATTCACAATAAAAACATATTAGAAATTGCAACAGGAAGTGGGAATGCAATTAAATTTCTGAACAATGATAATTTGTACACTGGTACTGATATTAGCTCCGGGCTTCTTAGAATTGCAGTAAAAAAATTCAACCAGAATAAATTTCAAGATGCCGAATTTTATGTTACAGATGCTAATAATATGCCATTCAACAATGACTTTTTTGATTTAGCCTTGTGTAATTTATCATTAAACTTCTTTGATGGTATCAGCAATTTTATTAAAGAATTAAACAGAGTATTAAAGCCAGGTGGAATATTCTTTTGTAGCGTACCAATATCTGAAAAGAAAAAACCAAATGTAGAAATTCGCGGCACGCTATATTCTGAAGATGAGCTAAAACAAGTATTTGAAAAGAATAACTTCAGGTTTGAAAAGATACCTCAAGAAAATGGGGCATTGTTGTATTTTAAAGCACAGTTAATAGTGAATAAATAAACCCCTGATATTTCTTGAACCCAATGTTAATAGATGATGAAAACAAGAAATAAAACGTTAAGAATTTACGGGATACTAGCATCGTTGTTTTTTACACTTGCTTATCCGCAAATGGGATGTGTTTTGGCTAACTCTTATGTGCAAGGTTTCGGCATTGGCTGGCTATACATTCACCATTTTGTTCAATTGATATTGGCTATTGTTACCATTCTGTTCATCACCTTTTTATCAAAGAAAAAAATGTACGATTGGGGTTTAAACTTAAACAATTGGCAATGGTCTTTAAAAACTGCATCATCCTTTGCAATAGTTTGGTTTTTCATTTCACTGTCACTAAACCTAATATTTAACTTTCAATCGCAACTGAACTATGAACCAACTACATCCAACATAATTTTCGATTTGTTTTTCGACTTTATTTTAACAGGTTTCTCCGAAGAAATTTTATTTCGTGGTTTAATCATGGGTGTTTTATTGCATTCATGTAAAGGGAACCTTAATATCGGTAATTTCCAAATTTCACCAGCCGGGATAATTACTACATTTTTATTTACCCTGGCTCATATCGGTATTGATTACGAAAGTTTTACCATAAGTAGTATATCTCCATTGCAATTAATTTTTACTATGGGACTTGGATTGTTTTATGCAATAATGAGAGACAAAACTAAAAGCCTTTTAGGACCTATTATAGCGCATGGAGCATCTGATGGTTTAATTACTGTAATTCAAATGTTTATTATTTCAAGATAATTATTTGTAAAAATTCATGGACAGATTCAAATAAAAACAAAATGAGAAAATTGTGTATTATTTTAATCACTCTACATGGATTAATTCATTTAATTGGATTTATCCAGACTTTTAAAATTACAGATTTTAAAATGTTAAATCACCCAATTTCAAAAGTTATAGGAATTATGTGGTTGCTTGGTGTTTTATTATTTATTCTGGTAAGTGTAATGTATATATTAAAAAGTGAGTTTTGGTGGCTAGCTGGTTTTATAGCAATATTTATTTCCCAAATATTAATCATATTATTTTGGCAAGAGGCTAAATTGGGTATCATTCCAAACATAATTATCCTATTAGCATGTATTGTTGCATGTTCGAACTTTTATTTTAACCAAAAAGTTAATGAAGAACTATCGCAATTATTTATTGAAGCTAAATATGCGGCTTCACCTTCCAGAAATATTCAAGAATTACCACTCCCTGTTCAAAGATGGTATAATTCCAGTGGATTTTTATCTTCAGAAAATGAAATAATTAAAAATGTTTACTTGAAACAGGAAGTCTTAATGAAGACGAAACCCCAACAAGAAATATGGTACAAAGGACATGCAGTTCAATATTTCAACATACAACAACCTGCATTCAATTGGTCTGTTGCTTTGGACATGAATCCATTAATAAAAGTTGTTGGTAGAGACAAATTCGAAAATGGTAAAGGTGAAATGTTAATTAAATTGTATTCGATTTTCCCTGTTGTAAACGTAAAAGATAATGACAAAATTAATCAAGCAGCGCTTCAAAGATACTTGGCAGAGATTGTTTGGTTTCCTGCTGCCGCATTAAGCCGATATATTACATGGGAAAGTATTGACAACTACTCAGCACGTGCTACCATGACTTTTAATGGCACAACCGGTTCCGGAATTTTTTATTTTAATGAAAATTGGGAGTTTGTAAGGTTCAGTGCAATGAGATATAAAGACACAGATGAAAATGCTCAACTTAAAGAGTGGATAGCTGAAGTTATCGAAAGTAAAGTTATAAATGGTATAAAAATCCCGGTTGAAATGAAAGTTACATGGAAATTAAAAGATACTGAATGGACTTGGTTGAAATTAAAAATATCTGAAATTCAATACAATGTAGAAGAAATGCCAGTGGCTAACATTTTGTATAAGTAATGGCAGGCAAAGTGCTAAATATCAAGGATTGTAGCTCGCTCAAACTGCGTATCGGTTTGACAGGAAAGAAGCCCGCAATCTGCCACTACTCATACAATTTACCGTTATGCCGCATGTTAAAAAAGAAAGAATTTAAATACTTGTAAAATATACTAAAATGATATACTTTTGAAATACTAAAAGTGTAAATTATGAAAACAGTATCATTAAAGATTGACGATTCTATTTTTGGAGAAACCGAAAAGATTCTTTCAAAAATTAAGAAACCAAGAAACAGGTATATTAATGAGGCAATTGAATATTACAATAGATTGCAACGACGCGCTCTGTTGGAGGAAAAACTAAAAAAAGAATCTGATTTGGTAAAAAAAGATTCAATGACTGTACTTAAAGATTTTGAGGAGATTGATTATGTCGATTAAACAATACGAAATCTGGATTGCAGATTTAAATCCGCAAATAGGGACAGAACCTGGCAAAACTAGACCAGTTCTTACAATCCAAACAAATCTATTAAATCAAATTCCACATCCATCAACAATTGTTTGCCCTTTGACAACAAATGTTAAAAAAGACTCGGAAATCTTGAGAGTCCATATAAAAAAAGGAGAGGCAAATTTACATCAAAATTGCGATGTAATGATTGACCAAATTAGGGCAATTGATAATAAACGACTTGTTAAGAAAGTTGGAAATTTACCACAAAACCTAATTGAAAAGGTGAAAGAAAATTTAATGATAATAATTGATTTGGTATAAAAATTAATTTTCAAAATGGATGAAAAACAAATTGAGGAAGTAAAACAAATATTAACTGACTGGAATCCACTTGGAGCAAGAGCTAATCAGGTTTCGGATTTAGCCAACTATGAGACAGAAGCAATTGACATTTTGTTTCATCTTGATAAAAAATCTTCGGTAAATTATGTGAATAAAATTATGACTGAAGTTTTATATCAAGCTTTTGATATTCATCTTCAATTGGAAGAAACAAAGAAATATGCAACAATGATTAGAAAAACTTTTAATCAAAATTAAAACACGACGGCATAACAAAGTACATATTTCAGAGCGGGGTTGGTGCGGTTAGCAACTGCGGCTCTCACATCGTCGTTCCGTGCCGGACAGGAAGACACTCCGAAATCCGCAATGATTATATGTGCCAACCGTTAAATTCAAAAAACAAGCAAGGATATAAAGAATACATTATAAACTCCAACACGGGTAACAGACCGGGGTTCAAAAAGGTAACAGCAAATAAAAAACAGATAAAATGAATAGATTTAAGTTCCTGTTCTTACTTCGTACTATTGCTCTGCTACTGGTATTTTTTTCGTGCAGTAAAACAAAAACTACCGACGATGAACTACTGGTTAACGTACCTCAATCAGCGCTGTATGTTCGTGTACGCGGAAACCCTGAAAAACCTTTGCTGGTTAATTTGCACGGCGGTCCGGGTGGTTACTCGGGTATCGACATAAAATTAATGGGACCCGGATTGGAAGATAAGTTTCTGGTGGCGTATTTAGACCAGCGCGGATGTGGTAAATCGTGGAACTGTTCAGATACCTCATTGCTTACCGTCGAACAATATCTTGAAGATTTGGATGTGGTGATTGATACCTTGCGCAGCAGGTACCGGAAAGATAAAGTAAATCTTATGGGAACCTCATGGGGCGGGATGTACGGTTTTTTGTACCTGTTAAACCAACAAGATAAGGTACAGGCTTATGCTTGTATTGATGGAAAAGTGAATAGCCGTTATCAAAACCACTCGCTAATTAACTTCGAACTAAAAAGAGCGAAAGAATTGCTTCTAAGCAGTAACTCTGAAGAACAAAAACCAGAGTTGAAACTTATTATGGCAGAATTGGAACGTATAAAAAACAGTAACTTTTCGCGCTTTCATACCGATGTAAACTGGATGAAACATGAGGTGCCGCCAAAACTTGGCTTTAATGCTTATTTCGCCGATACTTCGCGGATTATCTCCTACCAGGATGTTGTTGAGGATACTGCCTTAATGCGCCTGATGAACTATTCGGAAGAAGAATACGCCCGGCTTGCAGAAAAGGCCGAAATTGTAAATGCTGCGTTCCGAAATACGCCATCTTACAATACTATGAATATCGAGCCGGAGCTGAAGCAGATAAAAACACCCACCATTGTGGTTCAGGGAGAATTTGATTACGTGGTTGGTACCGGGCATGCAGCATTAATCTACAATGCCCTTACGGGATTACCAAATAACAAAAAGGAGTTGCACATTATTCCCGGAGTTGGCCATTGTCCTGCCATTGAAAGTCCGCAGAAATTGACCGGTATTTTGGCTGTGTTTTTTGAAAAACATAACTTGTAAAATCAAATTACAGGCACGAAACTCGCCTTTTACCTAAAAACAACTACCATGAAACTATACTTCTCTATTCTTTTCGGCTTTTTATGGGCATTAGGCTACGGACAAACTGCCCAAGAAACAACGGTAGAAAAAGGCCTGCATTTTACCCGATTGTTTCGTGCAGACCCGCACGAAGGTGTTTCGTGCTACCGGATACCGGCACTGGCAACAGCTCCCAATGGCGATGTAATTGCAGCTATTGATGAGCGCGTGCCATCGTGTGGCGATTTAAAATGGAGCAAGGATATTAATATTGTCATCAGGCGCAGTACCGATAATGGAAACACCTGGTTGGCCACTGAAAGGGTGGTTGATTATCCGTTTGGACAATCGGCTTCCGACCCTTCTTTGCTTGTAGATAAGAGCACCGGTGAAATCTTTTTGTTTTTTAATTACATGGATTTGGCTCATGAAAAAGATGTGTATTATTTAAAAGTAACACGGAGTACCGATAACGGAAAAACATGGAGTGAACCTGAGGACATTACTTCGCAAATAACAAAACCAGGTTGGCATACCGATTTTAAGTTTATAACATCGGGGCGTGGTTTTCAAACCCGTTCAGGTAAATTATTGCACACCCTGGTGAATTTGCAAAAAGGCTTGTTTGTTTTCGAAAGTAATAACCATGGTAAAAGCTGGCAGCTGATTGAAACACCGTTAAAACCTGCCGACGAATCGAAAATAGTAGAATTAAGTGATGGTAGCTGGATGGTAAACAGTAGGGTAAATGAGGCCGGTATGCGGTTTATTCACCGATCTGGTGATGAAGGAAAAACCTGGATAAGCACGGCTGACTCTTCGTTAATCGACCCCGGCTGCAATGCTAGCCTTATTCGATACAACGCTGAAATAGATGGAGATAGCACTGAGATACTTTTGTTTGCCCATGCCAACCATAAAACCGAACGAAAGAACCTGACCGTAAGAATAAGCTATGATGAAGGAGTTAGCTGGTCGGAAGGTAAAACAATTTACGAGGGAAGTGCGGCTTATTCGTCGATGACCGTTCTTGCCAATGGAGACATTGGGCTATTTTTTGAAAAGGATGACTACAGCGACAATGTGTTTGTACGTGTGTCGTTAAACTGGCTTCGCGGCAAAAAAACTTCAGTTGAAAAAAGAGACTGATAGTATCGGGTGGGCTGTAAAAGAGCTGATTTGCTGTACGTTTACAACAAAAGGTGTACATTCGAAAAAATATTTAATACCAAAACTGCATAAAAAAAGCCGGGTTTTCCCGGCTTTCTTCATTATCTCGTTGCAATTTATCAGCAATCTGTTCCTTTTCCTTCAGCTTGTTCTTTAAACCAGCTTAAAGGGTGCGAGGTTGGCCGCTCAATCGGCATTCCGTAAATGCGGTCGTTAATTAACGAGGCTAAAACGCCCAGTGCACGCGATACGCCAAACAATACGGTATAGAAAGTATATTCTTTAATTCCGTAGTGGTAGAGCAACGATCCGCTGTAGGCATCAACGTTTGGCCATGGATTTTTAATTTTTCCTACCGAGCCTAAAATTGGTGGAACCACGCGGTACAACTGGTTAGCCAGGTTAACCATCTTATCTTCTTTGATGTACTTGTTGGCAAATTCTTGCTGAGCGGTAAAACGTGGGTCGGTTTTGCGTAAAACAGCATGTCCGTACCCCGGTATTACCCGACCTTCTTCCAGCGTTTTTTTACAGTAAGCGGCTACCTGCTCGTCGGTTGGCGTATCGGTATCCAGGTCTTCAATCATCTGGAACATCCAGAAAATTACATCCTGGTTGGCAAAACCGTGTAAGGGACCTGCCAACCCGTTCATTGCAGCGGAATAGGCGTAGTACGGATTACTTAAAGCCGAGCCTACCAGGTGTGCTGTATGTGCCGATACGTTTCCTCCCTCGTGGTCGGCGTGAATAATCATATACAAACGGAATAAGCGACGAATATCTTCCGAGTCAAAACCCATCATGTGCGCCAGGTTACCGGCCCAGTCTAAACGCGGATTTGGTTCAATATGATGACCGTTGTGGAACTGACGGCGATAAATGTATGCCGCAATACGTGGTAAACGGGCAATCAGGTTCATTACATCTTCGTAAGTAGCATCCCAGTAGAATTTTTTACCAACTCCTGCGCGGTAAGCTTTCTGAAAGATTGATTCGGTTGCCATTGATACAATAGCCGCACTAAACTGAGTCATTGGTTTTGATGTTTTTGGCATTGCATCAATTACATCAAAAACATGCTGAGGTACGTGCGAACGTGTCGACCAGTCTTTCGACAAGTTAATGGCATCATCCTGCGATGGTATTTCGCCAATCAGCATCAGGTAAAACAAGCCTTCGGGAAGTGGTTCTCCATCCGGATTGATTTTTGGCAGTTTTTCCTGTAATTCAGGAATTGAATAACCTTTAAAACGTATGCCCTCTTCCGGGTCGAGTTTCGAGGTATCGGTTACCAGCAAAGGTATACCTTTCATTCCGGTTAATACTTGTCCGAGTGTTACTTCACCCAAAACCACATCAGCATGCTCACTTTTGAGCCTTTGGAACTCCTTAGCGCACTTATTCGCTTTCTGATAAAATCTGTACTTAATGTATTCCATTTGTTATAGTTATTGATTTATTTTATTAATGCATATTTTTAATTATGGCGTCGGCAAATTCCGAAGTACTCAGCAGGGTAGCTCCCTCCATCTGCGCATGCAGGTCGCTGGTTACTTTCCGTTTGGCAAACACGTGCTCCATGGCATCGTAAACATGTTCTGCTGCGTCTTGCCAGCCCATATATTCCAGCATCATAACCGCCGAAAGGATAAGCGAGCCGGGGTTTGCTTTACCTGTTCCGGCAATGTTTGGAGCTGTTCCGTGGGTAGCTTCAAAAATGGCATAACCACTTTGGTAATTAATGTTGGCTCCCGGCGAAATACCAATACCGCCAACCATTGCTGCCAATTGGTCGGACACGTAATCGCCGTTCAGGTTCATGGTTGCAATAACCGAATGATCCCATGGGTGTAATAGCGACTCCTGAAGAAATGCATCAGTAATACAGTCTTTAACAATTACCTTTCCGGCCTTTTTGGCTTCGTCCAAAGCTTTGTTGGCATCCAGTTCTCCCTTATCTTTTTTCAGGGCTTCATACTGACGCCAGGTAAAAGTTTGTTCGGCAAATTCACTTTCTGCCAAATCATAACTCCAGTTTTTAAATGCTCCTTCGGTAAATTTCATAATATTTCCTTTATGAACAATGGTAACCGATGGCAACTGGCGATCAATAGCATATTCGATAGCCGCTTTGGTTAAGCGTTCCGATCCGTCTTTTGATATGGGTTTTACGCCAAACGACGATGATTCAGGGAAACGCACCTGGTCTACACCCATTTCATTAATCAGAAAATCGCGGAATTTTTTGGTCTGCTCGTCACCTACCATGTATTCAATACCGGCATAAATATCTTCGGTATTCTCACGGAAAATGTGCATGTCAACCATCGACGGGTAACGGATAGGCGAGGGTACGCCTTTAAACCAGCGTACGGGGCGCACACAAACATACAGGTCGAGCGTTTGACGTAAAGCTACATTCAGCGAACGTATACCTCCGCCAACCGGTGTTTGTAACGGACCTTTTATTCCTATAAGGTATTCTTTAAAAGCCTCAATTGTTTCGTCGGGAAGGTAACTTCCAACTTGGTGGTAGGCTTTTTCTCCGGCCAGCACTTCTTTCCAGGTAATTTTTTTCGAATCGCCATAGGCTTTTGCTACAGCAGCATCAATTACCCGTTGCGATGGACCGGTGATATCCTTTCCAATTCCGTCTCCTTCAATAAAAGGTATGGTGGGATAATCCGGTACAACCAGCTTCCCGTTGATTATTTTGGTTTTTTGTGTCATATACTTATTTTTTCTCGCAGATTTCGCGGATTATCGCAGAAATAATATTTGCGTTATCTGCGCAATCAGCCAGTAATTTTTTTATCAGCTACTTTATAAGTTGTTTACTATCCTTTTAATATTGTTTGAAATGTGATCCGAATTGAAATTTACCAAGATTCCAAGTTTTTTATCAGATAACTTCAGATAAGTCAGAACTTGTTTGTAATGAACATCTGTCAAAGCCTCAACTGATTTTAACTCGATAATAACTTTATCTTCTACCAAAATGTCAATTCTGAATCCCTGCTCAAACTTTATTTCTTCGTACACAAATGGCAGTGCCACTTGTCGTTTTACATTGTATCCAAATTTTTCAATTTCATAACTTAAAGCTGTTTCGTACACCGACTCAAAAAGTCCCGGTCCCAATGAATTGTACACTTTGAAAATCGCTTGTCTTACATCATAAGAAATTTGATTTTCAATTTTTTCCATTCTGCTTTTAGTTATTTTGTCCCTCGTATCTTTTTTTCGCGGATTATCGCAGAGATAATATTTGCGTTATCTGCGCAATCAGCGAGCAATTTCCTAATTCAGCTTGGCTTGTAAATTTTCATCCAAAGCTTCCAAAAACTGTTCTGTTGTTAGAAAATGTTCTTCTTTTAAAGCTTTTCCATGAATAATCAGCGCCAGGTCTTTTGTCATTTTTCCCGATTCTACCGTTTCAATACACACCTTCTCCAGTGCATGAGAGAAATCGATTAAGGGCTGGTTCCCATCCAGTTTCCCGCGGAAGGCCAAACCTCGTGTCCAGGCAAAAATTGATGCAATTGGATTTGTTGAGGTTGGTTTACCTTGCTGGTGCTGGCGGAAATGGCGTGTCACCGTTCCGTGTGCCGCTTCAGCTTCCATGGTGTTACCATCGGGCGTAACCAGGGTTGAGGTCATTAATCCCAATGATCCAAAACCTTGTGCTACGGTGTCGCTTTGCACATCGCCATCGTAGTTTTTACAGGCCCAAACAAATCCACCTTCCCACTTCAGGGCAGCAGCTACCATGTCGTCTATCAATCGGTGTTCGTACCAAATGTTTTTGGCTTCAAATTTTTCTCTGAATTCATTTTCGTACACCATTTGAAACAGGTCTTTAAAACGGCCGTCGTAAGCTTTTAAAATCGTGTTTTTTGTCGACATGTAAAGCGGCCAACCCTTGTCAAGCGCCTGATTCATACACGAGCGGGCGAAACCAATAATCGATTCGTCGGTGTTGTACATGGCCATTGCCAAACCGTTTCCTTCAAAATCGTAAACATCGTGCGAAATGGGTTCACTGCCATCTTCTGGTGTGAAGGTGATGGTAAGTTTCCCTTTTCCTTTTGTCAGAAAATCAGTAGCACGATACTGATCACCAAAAGCATGTCGACCAATACAAATGGGTTGTTTCCAACCGGGCACCAAACGTGGTATGTTCGAAATCATAATGGGTTCGCGAAAAACTGTTCCGCCCAAAATGTTTCGTATGGTTCCGTTTGGCGATTTCCACATTTTTTTCAAACCAAATTCTTCCACCCGGGCTTCGTCCGGAGTAATAGTAGCACATTTTACACCTACGCCATATTTTCTTATCGCATTGGCTGCGTCAATGGTAATTTGATCGTCGGTGGCATCGCGGCTTTCCATTCCCAAATCGTAATATTTTAAATCAATATCAAGATAAGGCAGAATAAGTTTTTGTTTGATAAAATCCCAGATTACCCGGGTCATTTCATCGCCGTCGAGTTCCACTACAGGATTTTGAACTTTGATTTTTTGCATGGTCGAATTAAATTAATTTACTGGTTATAATTAAATTATGAATGGGCAAAGCAGTTTTACTGCCTTGCCCAGACCTAAATTTATTGTTTATTGATTTTGTTCTTTGATTAGATTTAAGGCCGAACCGGCTTTAAACCACTCAATTTGTTGCTGATTATAAGTGTGATTCAGCTTTATTACATCTGATGAACCATCGGTATGTACTACCTCAAGGGTGAGCTGTTTGCCCGGAGCAAAATCAACTAAATCAACAAAGTTAAACGTATCATCTTCTTTAATCAGGTCGTAATCGTTCTCGTTATCGAAAGTTAAACCCAGCATTCCCTGCTTTTTCAGGTTCGTTTCATGAATTCGCGCAAATGATTTTACAATTACTGCTTTAACTCCCAGATGACGGGGTTCCATTGCAGCATGTTCGCGCGATGATCCTTCGCCATAATTTTGGTCGCCAACCACAACAGTAGGAATACCTTCTGCTTTGTATTGGCGTTGAACGGCCGGTACCGCATCGTATTCACCGGTAAGCTGGTTTTTTACCTTGTTGGTTTCGCCGTTAAAAGCGTTAACAGCTCCAATCAGCATATTATTCGAAATGTTATCGAGGTGACCACGGAAACGTAACCACGGTCCGGCCATCGAAATGTGGTCGGTAGTGCATTTCCCCTGTGCTTTTATTAAAAGTTTGGCTCCAGCTATATTTTCTCCGTTCCAGGCTTCAAAAGGCGACAGCAGTTGCAAACGCTTTGATTCGGGCGAAACATTAACAACTACACCTGCGCCATCGGCTGCCGGTGCCTGGTAGCCCGGGTCTTCCACGTCAAAACCTTTTGAAGGTAATTCTTCGCCTGTAGGCAGGTCGAGTTTAACTTCAACTCCGTCTTTATTGGTAAGCGTATCGCTTGCCGGATTAAAATCCAAACGTCCGGCAATAGCCAGTGCAGTTACCAGTTCGGGTGATGTTACAAAGGCGTGGGTATTCGGGTTACCGTCTGCCCGTTTCGAGAAGTTACGGTTAAACGAATGTACAATTGTATTTTTTTCTCCTTTCTCAGCTCCGGGGCGTGCCCATTGGCCGATACACGGACCGCACGCATTGGCAAATACCTTTCCGCCAATTTTCTCGAAGGTGTCGATAAACCCATCACGCTCGATGGTGTAACGCACCTGTTCCGATCCGGGAGTAACAGTAAATTCGGCTTTTGTTACCAAGCCTTTTTCTTCAGCTTGTTTGGCAATTGATGCAGCACGCGAAATGTCTTCGTAAGAAGAGTTGGTGCAGCTACCAATTAATCCAACCGATACTTCCATTGGCCAACCATTCGCTTCTGCTTCTGCTTTCATTTTTGAAACAGGCGTGGCACGGTCGGGAGTGAAAGGCCCGTTAATGTGTGGCTCCAGTTCCGAGAGGTTAATCTCAATAATTTCATCGTAGTATTTTTCAGGGTTGGCATACACCTCCTGGTCAGCATCAAGGTGTTCTTTTACACCATTGGCCAGTTCAGCAACTTCAGCACGTCCGGTAGCCCGCAGGTAACGTTCCATACTTTCGTCGTAGGCAAAAATACTGGTGGTAGCACCAACTTCAGCGCCCATGTTACAAATGGTTCCTTTTCCTGTTGCCGAAAGCGATTTTGCGCCTTCACCAAAATATTCGATAATGGCCCCGGTACCACCTTTAACGGTAAGAATTCCGGCCACTTTCAGAATCACATCTTTGGGTGCTGCCCAGCCACTTAATTTGCCGGTAAGTTTTACTCCGATCATTTTGGGCATTTTCAACTCCCAGGCCATTCCTGCCATAACATCAACGGCGTCGGCACCTCCTACACCAATGGCAACCATTCCAAGGCCACCCGCGTTAACGGTGTGCGAGTCGGTTCCAATCATCATTCCACCGGGGAATGCATAGTTTTCCAAAACCACTTGGTGTATAATTCCTGCTCCGGGTTTCCAAAAACCTATTCCGTATTTATTAGAAACGGATTCCAGGAAATCAAAAACTTCCTTATTGGCATTTTTTGAAACTGACAGGTCGGTTTTTCCTTCCACCTGCGCCTGAATGAGGTGGTCGCAGTGTACCGTTGATGGTACTGCAGTTCGTTTTTTCCCGGAGTTAATAAATTGAAGCAAGGCCATTTGTGCAGTTGCATCCTGCATGGCTACCCGGTCGGGAGCAAAATCTACATAATCTGCTCCTCGGTTAAAAGCAGCTAATTCCTGCGCTGCAAACAGGTGAGAATAAAGAATTTTTTCTGCGTAAGTCATTGGCTTATTCAGAACAGCTTTTGCTTTGCTAACCCTTTCAGGGAGTTCTGAATATACTTTTTTTACTAAGTCTAAATCAAACATAAGAAATTTAGTTTTTTTGAAAATTGTCGGCGTATTATTATGTCGCTTTTACTAACAATAAATATCGTGAAAAGTTGCATGAATTCCTATAGAAAATTACTATAGTGTTTCACTGAAATCGATATTCTGTTGCATTAAATAAAAGATTTTATCTCCTGTGAGTTGGTAATAAATATCACATTGGCAAGCCATTTTTTACTGTTTAATAGAATGCTTTTTGAAAAGGTTAAATCCAGAAACTGCATTTTAAAATTGTGCAAAACTTGTATATTTCACTTAGCCAGTGTGTTGATGGTGTTTTATTTGTTGTTGGTTACAATTCGTTGATAGGCTAATTTAGAACTGATAATGGCCATTGGAATACCTGCTCCGGGAACAGTAGAGGCGCCCACATAAAAAACATTTTTAAATTTTTCATCGATATTACGGGGACGCATAATGCCAATTTGGTTCATGCTGTGCGACAGGCCCAATCCGCTTCCCCGATGTAAGTTAAATTGTTGTTGCCATTCATATGGTGTATAAATGGTTCTGGAAATAACATGTTTCTCAATGTTTTTGTCAATTCGTTTAGAAAAATCCTGTAGTATACTGTCTACAATTTCATCTTTATCAGACCAGTTTTGTTTAAAATATAAGTTGGGTACGGGGCAAACAAAAAACAGGCTCTCGCAACCCTGGGGAGCGCACTCCTCGTTGTGTTTTGATAAAACGTTTACATAATAGTAAGGTTTTTGCAGTGTACCCGGATTTTTCATCACATTTTCAGCGTAATCTTTATAATTGGTGCCGAGGTAATAGTTGTGGTGATTAACTTGTGGGAGCTTGCAATTTAACCCGATGTAAAAGGTAAGGTAACCCATTGTCCAGCTCATTTTATCGAGCTTTTCGGGTGCATATTTTCTGCGTTTAAAAATATTTCCTCTAAACCAGGCAGCATCCGAGTTAATAACATAATAATCGGCTGTCCACGATTTGCCATTTTGGTCGGTTAATGCTTTCAAAGTGTCGTTTGACTTTTTAAAGTCTTTAATTTCAGTATTAAAATGGATGTGTACATTATCGTTTTTAAGTACTTCAACAAAACCTTCAATAATTTTATACATTCCCCCCTTTACGTTGAAATATCCATCGTGTTGAAATTCGGTGTATGATAGCAAGCTATAAATTCCCATGGTATCAAAGGGGGTGCGCCCAAGGAAAAATGCAACAAGAGATATGATTTGTTGGGCTTGTGCAGAGGAGAAGTAGTTGGTTACGTGCTTCCAGAAACTTTTGAACAACACTGGGATATGCACCGGGTTTACGCGCATTAAAGCCCATACATATCCGGCCAGCGAATCGAAATTTTGTTTGATAACGATGTCAACGGTATCGTGAAAAAGTGCTCCTGATTTTTTAATGTAACGCTCGAATTTTTCTTTAAAATCGGGTTCAATGTCTGCAAATTGTTCAGCCAGTTTGTCAATATCTTTATACAAAAAATAGGTTTTATCGTCGCCTCTGAAATTTACCGTGTATAACGGATCGAGTTCTACGTACTCAAATGGCAGTTGAATACCACAATCCTGTGCAAATTCTTTAAACTCGTACGACATGCTAAAAAAACTGGGGCCGGTATCAAAAGTAAACCCGTCTTTTTTAATTTGGTTGAGCCTTCCGCCTGGCTGATTGTTTTTTTCCAGGATCTCAACCTGATAACCTGCTTTTACCAACCTGATTGCTGTGGCCAGCCCTCCGATGCCTGCACCAACTACCAAAACCTTCTTTTTCATTTCGTTAAAATTGTTTTCTTCAGTTGCATTAGATGAAACGCGCGATGAATTTTAATATGCCTTTCATGCTCGTTTCATTTTTCTGCCAGTTTTGTTTTTATATTCGGATATAGTTCGTCTTTCACCCATTGAAAATCCGGGGCAATTTTTAATACCTTTTCATAAATAGCTTTTGCTTTTTCGTATTCTTCCATCTCTTCATACGATTGCCCTGTTGTACTAAGTAAACTCAAATAATTCCAATCGTTTTTTAGTGAATCAGGTTCTTTTTCCATCAGTTTTATAGCCATTAAAAAATGCTCGATGGCTACTTTTTTCGACCCGCCAAATACTGCCGGCATATAAAAATAGGTATTTCCGTATTGTATGTGTGCAAAAGGCAGCTTGTTATTTAGTTGTAATGCCTGGTTTACATGTTTTACACACTGCCGACCCAATACCGGTGCTTTAAATGGATGAATGCCAATTTTAAATCCGTAAAAAGCAGCCTTGTAGGCATGGATAACAGCAGGGGGAAAACTTTGTTCTTCCAATACGGCGAGGTTGTTTTGAGCCAGATCAAGATACGTTTTGGCGGCTTGTTTGTTTCGCATACCGAGACAATAGCCAATGTAACCGTATTGGTAGTTAACCAGTTCGATAAGATAGGTTGTGTCGCGGCTTTTATTTAACTCCATACTGTCCATTACGGTTTTCCAGTTATCCATGCGGTTGCTTGTATAAGCCCGGTATATTTTATCTTTATTTGTTGCCCTCGAAAAACCAGACATTGCAACAATAAGGAGCAGAATTACTATGAAATGTTTCGTCCTTTCCATGTAAACGACTTATTTGTTTTATTTCGAAATGCTGTTGCAATGAATATACCCAGGCTTATTTGTTGCGGAATTATTAGCAGTACGTTCTTTGCTGCATTTTGCCGGCTCGTTAAACTTACCAAAATACGAATGGATAGAAAAATAATAAAATAGGTAAGCATCAAAGATTTGGGCATGGCAAGCACTACCGGAATAAATCCGAAGGTGGTAATAAGCCAGAATAAAACAGCGAGAACTGCTGAGTTGCCAAAAAACATGATAACATTTTTTGAGAACCCGTTCACCGCCTCAGAAAAAGAACCGTACATGTGGCAAGCAATGTTGTTGTTTCCCTGTAAACAGGCAATTTTAATTTTGTTCTGTTTTAAATACTGAGCAATGGCAATATCTTCAACCTTGTTATTACAAAAAGTAGCATGCGGTTGGTGCTTCCGATAGGTTTGGGCGTTAAAAAGCATAAACTGGCCATTTGCCGCTGCCATTGAAACAAAAGGAAGTACCCGAACAAAAATTAGCGGTAAAAGAGACAGCAGAATGAAGGTCATATTAGGAACAGTTATGTATTCGCCCCAGGTGCGCATTTTTTGTTTTGGGAAAATTGATAGGAGCCCTAATTTGTACCTCTGCATTTTTTGTAGTGTTGAAGTGAGAATATTGCCAGCTATGCGCACATCGGCATCAAGAAAAAGCAGATAGTCTCCTTTTGCTTTTTGTGCCAAACTATAACATCCATAATTTTTACCCAGCCATCCATCGGGCAGTCCTGAAGAATTCACGAGATGAATTCTTTTGTCATTCTGTGCAGCATTTTTTACCTGTTCGGCCGTCCTGTCAACCGACTGGTCATTAAAAACCAAAATTTCAAAATTTTGATAATTCTGCTGCAGGATATCATTTAACAAAAGGCCAATATTTTCTTCTTCGTTGCGGGCCGGAATTAAAATAGAAACCAAAGGATAGTTTTGTTCGGATTGGGCCCTTAACGGCTGGCTGAAAAAGGTATTAATTAAGACAACCCAAAGTTGTAATGCGGTAAAAATTAATATGATCCAGGCTGCTATAATCATTTAGCTATTCGGATTTTTGCGCCTGCGTATTCAGGCATTGTTGATAAAATTGGTTGTAGGATTTTTCGATTAATTCTACCTTTTTCGTGCCCAAATAAGTGCCGACATAAAAATAAGCCTGAGGCCTGGCAGTAGATAAGTAATCGACAAAGTTGGCCTGAAATATTATCTGAATTTCATTTTTTGTTCGTTCCAATATTTTTTGAATACCTTTTTCGAAAACAAAGCTGTTTTTGTGCATGCTGTTTATTTTTCCTTGTGGAAACATAAGCACCAGGTTGTTTGTATTGCCCAATAATTCGGCCGTGTAATCAAGTGTTTCAATAATTGTCCTCGATTGCTTTTTTACAGAAAAACCACCGGTATACTGAAAAAACCAGTTTTTTCGAAGCTCTTCTTCCAGCATCATAAAATGGTATTTTCTTTTAAATAATTGTTGATTGGTGTATAAGGTCCATATGCCATCCCACCAGCTAATATGGTTGCAAATTAGCAGAACAGGCAGCCCGTTGTCGTGCACCTTTCCAACGACAGAAAAGGACTGAAAACTTCGTTTCATTTTCCAAAGTACATAATACCTGAAAAACGGATCGAGGAAAAAATGATGTTTTGCCTTGATAATCAAAATTTTAATTTAAAGTTAGTAGTAGCAGTAAAAAAAATACCGCCTGAATTACAAATACATATGGTGCTATTTTATTTTTTGTGTTTATTCTAAACAGGTGTAAAAGAGCGGAAAAAGAAAGTCCTAATAAGAACCATACGAGGTAATTCTGTAGTGGAATATTTGCTGTTGAAAAACTCCACATTGCTATTTTGGGCGCCACCTGTTCTAATAAGATGTCGTAAAGTAACAGAAGAGATGCCGCCCCTGTAACTTTTATTAGCGGATGGCAATTGATTTGTTGCATAATTGCGTTTGATGTATAAACCAGCAACAACCAGTTTAGCCCAATAATCAGCGGGGTATTGGCTACCTTTATACCAAGGCCGTGTCCGTATTTGTATTCTCCAAAGATGATTCCGGTTTGTACACCTATTAATTCAATAAAAAAACTGAGCACATAAATGAGAAGGAAAATTAATACCGTTGTTTTTGAAAAAGTAGCATGAAAAAACGCTACAAAAAAGCTGCTTAATAACAAGGCGAACGGGGTTAAACGAATAAAAAAGGACTGGCTAGCAGAAAGGGACAAGCCAAGCACGCCAACGGTATAAAATACAACTAAAAAGAATACCACATAGTTAAAATGTGATTGTATTGTTGCTGCTATTTTTTTTGGGTTAATCATTCCGCTTTTCTATTTTAGAAAATTGTTCAATTAGTAGCAAGTTGCACAAAATCATGCTAAAAGCATAGGCAAAATCTTCAATCGGAATGGTAAAAAAGCGCCATCCCATATTTTCATTGTCATTATACCAAACCACTTCTTCAGCAATAAAAGAACCTGTTAGAATTCCATTCACCAGCAGAAATGGCACCAGGATTACGAGAAATGTAATAAAAAATGAACGGGGTATTTCGCTCTTACTTATTAGCGCCAATATGAGCACAACGGCCAGTTTTAAAGCAATATAAAAGGTATAGGTTTTATCGGTATTAATAATGGCAATTGCAAGGCAAAAAAGAAGAAAGGCCACCATCAGGGTTTTAGTTAAATACGAATTTAACCTGAGTTTTGGAAAGTATTCGAGAATTGATTCGTGCAAAAATAGGCTTGCGTATGGAACTACAATAAAAAACAAAATCTCTTCAAGTGGCAACGAGAATAAATTTGAGCCGGATAAATACCTTGGATTGAAGCCCCAGACTTGTTGTTTGGTAAAACGTATATCAAAAGCAATATACAGCCCAGCCACAAGCAGAATTGCCGGCAAAACCTTGTTCCAACGTTTGTAAAACTGAAGTCGTTTATCAAAACTCAGTGCAATTGGAAAAATACCTGTAGCTGTAAGTAGTATAAAATATAGTGACATTTATTTTTTTAAGAATCGGAATTGAAAGAGCAATAATCCATAATTATCAAAATCATGTATGTTTTTTCCCCTGTGGTGAGCAAGGTGTGCCTTTTGGACTGCTTTTAAATAGCGGTTTGTGGTGTGAATAAGAAACGGAATATGCAGCCGTTGATGTATCATTACATCGTGCAACAGAAAGTAGGTGAGGCCATAGGCGCTAATCCCAATTCCCAAAGCAATTAAGGCCTGCAGGTTAAATAAAAAGCCGATAAGCAAAACAATAATTGCAGGAAGCGCATAAACCAGGAAGAAGTAGTCGTTTTTCTCGAAACCCGGTTTATAAAGTTCGGTTTGCGATGCATTTTTTTTATGATCGTTTATATGGTGATCGCGGTGCCATTTCCATAAAAAACCATGCATAACATATTTATGGTTCGACCAGGCCACAAATTCCATAAAACAAAAAGCAATAATGGCAATTACGATATTCACTGCTACTGATTTAAATATTCATTTACACGTTTATATATTTTTCTGAACCACACGGTGTAATTATCCGGATTTTGAATTATTTCCTTATCCAGTTGATCGAAATCAATGTATTTCCACGCAAAAACCTCGTCGGCATCAGGTGTTGGAGTTTCATCGCTTTGCCCAATAAATACATGATCCAATTCGTGTTCCGTTAGTTCATTCTCCAGTACTTCCTTATAGGTAAAATCAAATATCTTCTTTAGGCCGGTTGCCATTCCCATTTCTTCCCTTAGGCGGCGGTTGGCTGCCTCTATTGAATCTTCCGAGGGAAAAGGGTGACTGCAACAAGTGTTGCTCCAAAGTCCGCTTGAGTGGTATTTATTGAAGGCACGTTGTTGCAAAAGCCATTGGCCTTTTGTGTTAACGATAAAAACAGAGATAGCCCGGTGAAGCTCCCCTTTTACATGTGCTTCCATTTTTCCCATCTCGCCAAGCACCTGGTCGTTTTTGTCAACCAGAATAACCTTTTCCATTTTGTTTTTATTCGTCATACAAGTCGAAGATTATAAAGTGTTTGTGCTTTTAGCATAATCAGAAGTTTTTTATAATTCGGAATTCGAACCCTGCTTTGCATAATTGTTGCGGCAGGCGTTTTTCGTAGTTTGTTGAGCAATAAACGGTAATAATAATAAGCTAACAGAACAGCCAGTTTCGATTTCCCGGGCAATTCTCTAATACCCTTGTAAGCGGTTGCAAAGTCTGCTTCAATATCTTTAACAATTCTATTCTTTTGTTCTTCGCAAAATTCTCTGTTGCTCAACTCCGAAAAATAATGTCGTCCCAAAGTTTCAGTGTCTTCGCGCAGGTCTCTCAGAAAATTTACTTTCTGAAAGGCAGAGCCGAGTTTCATTGCAGGAAGCAATAATTCATTGTATTTTTTATTATTCCCGTTGCAAAATACCTTTAAACACATCAGCCCAACAACATCAGCCGAACCATAAATATATTGTTCCGCCTCCAGTTTTGTTTTGTATTCTTTTTTTTCCAGATCATAACGCATACTTGTAATAAAAGCATCAATATATGCCTGCGGAATATGATACTTTTTTACTGTTAACTGAAATGATTGAAGAATGGGGTTTAAACTTATTCCCCGTTGAATGGCTTCTTTAAAATCTGCTTCAAATCGGTCTAAGAGATAAGACTTGTTGTATTCGTGAAAGGTATCAACTATTTCATCGGCAAACCGCACAAATCCATAAATGCTGTATATGGCATCGCGCTGCTCTTTTTGTAACAGATTTGTTGCGAATGAAAAAGAAGTACTGTAGGAAGTTGTAACAACTTTTGAGATATTAAATGCACATTTATTGTAGAACCTCATACATTAAACGGTTAAGTGTTTAATGTTGTTAATATAACAATATTAATCCAATCCAAAAAGTTGAAAAATGAAACCGGATTTACCAGAGCCTGTCTCGCTGCTGTAAAACAGAGGATTACCACTTTTGTTAAAGAAAAAATCCTGTCATTTGGACTTAAAGTAGGTCTTGAGCGTTTTAAATCCGCACAATACAAGAGTCAGGAAGCCAGCCCTGGTTCCCATCGGCCAATTTTATTTCCGTCCAGCTATTCAGCTGGTCAGTTACTTCCAGCTTCAGTCCTTCGTAAATCAGGAATAAATCGGTTCCGGTTTCGCTGGGCGAACTTTTTACTGTTACCCTTGGGCAAAATACAATGGCATGGTTGCGCTTGTTTATTTTGTTTTTTTGTTGTGCGGCATGCGAAAAGGCAAAGCCTGACAGCAGAACAGAAAAAATACCAATCCAGAAGGAGATGCGTTTTAAAGCAACCCGTTTACTAAATAGAAAGGCGCCCAAAAGCAATAAAAATAGCACAAAAGATACAATGCTTATGAAGGCCCAGGTGTCGGTTGGATATTTATTTATTACCGATTCTTTCCAACGCAGAAAAAATGGTTTTGGCAGCTCTTCAACCTTAGTTACAACGTATTGGTTGGCAATTTGCAGGTTAAAAGCCACATCTTCGTCGTGCGGAGCCAGTACCTTTGCCCGTTCGTAATTTAATATGGCGTTGTTTATGTCACCGGTTTTAAAATAGGCATTTCCTAGGTTAAAATATAATTTAGCTGATTCTTCACCGGTGGCCAGTATCTGCTCGTACGATGAAACGGCTTGCTGATATTCTTCGGTGGTGTAAAATGCATTGGCTTTTTCCCAAAGTTGCTCGTTTGTTTCCTGTGCGAAAACAAAAAACGGAACTATAATTAACAGAAATATTATAATTTTTTTCATTGTTTTCTAGCGTTTAATTTGTTTTTCAAAACGGCTCATGGTGGTTTCGGCCTTCTTATACAAATCGTGTCGTGCTTCGGCGCCTCCTACCGGGGCGTAACGTGCAAATTCGCATTGTTCTACCACTTCTTCAAAATCTTGTATCACTTCGTCCGAAACATTTTTGTCTTTAAGTTTTGATACGGCATTTTCGCGGTTAAGGTCGGCAATAGGTATGCTGAGTTTATCGCTTAAGTACCCCCAGAAAGCTTTTAATATGGCATCGTGAAATGCTTCATTATTATTCTGTTTCATGAATGTGGCAGCCGCTTTTAAACGTTTTGTTGCTACGCGGTTGGCTTTTTTGTTACGTACCAGTGCAATGTTCGCGTTCTCGCGGGCCTTTTTACGGTACACGAAATACAGCACAACAAAAAGAACGGCACTAATCAGATAGATTAAATAAAAGATGGTGCTTCCGTAAAAAGTATATCCTTTTACCTGCAACATCGCTTTGCCTGATTTAATATAGCGGATATCTTGTCCGATGAGCTGAAGATCTTCTTTTCGTAGCGAACTAACCACGGTTGTATTTTGCTCTTCGGTACCTTTTTCAACATGCAGGGTATAAGACTCGGTAGCCTTGGTGTCGTATTTCCCGGTTGCCGGGTTAAAATAGGCAAAACGGATTGGAGGAATAGTGTAGTCGCCCTCGAAACGTGGTTGAAATAAGTATTCGATGGTTTTTGTGCCGGTAGCACCATTGTTTGTTGCCGAAACATTATCGGTTGTTCGCGGGTCGTAAACTTCAAAATCGCTTGGTAATTCAAGCTTTGGCGAACGAACAAGACGAATGTTGCCGTTACCCGAGATTCTAACTTTTAGTGTTACCGCATCGTTGGTTGAAACATTGGTGCTGCTTATTTCTGAGCTTAACTGGAAGTTCCCCACACCACCCATAAAATGAGCTGGTGCTGTTGGCAGGTCTTTAACATTAACGGCAACTGCATCGCTGGTTACGCGGGCTTTAACTGTACGGTAGTTATCAAAAAAATCATCAAAAAAGCTTCGGGCTTTTACCCGTTGGCGTACCAACAGCGCCATGCTAAAAGGCTCAATAGTTAAACGTCCGTTTTGTTGCGGGAACAGGATGGTTTTTTTCAGAATTCCAACCTGGTAAATCTTGTCGTTATATACCTCGCGTGTAAAATTGATTTGTTGCGGAATTTCAATGTCCTGGGTATAAAAACCTTCATAAGTAGGCAGGTTTACATCATCAAAACCATGTATGGGTACGTTAGGATTGACATACAATTTAACTGTGGCAATAATTTGCTCGCCCCGATAAACATTACGCTTACTCAAATCAACACGTACAAAAAGGTTGTCTTTGTCCAGGTCAATGTTTTGAGTTGTTCCTTGTTCTGCCTGGCTGGTTCCACTTTGTGCCGGGGTTGAAGCTTGTGCTTTTACCACCTGAATAGTTAGCGAGTTTGATTCAAATACCTTTCCGTTTACTTCCACAGAGGCCGGTCTGACTTCGAATTTACCTTCGGCCCTGGCACGAAGGATATAGGTGTACGAATAGGTAATTTCGGTGGTGGTTTTACCGTTAATAGTTTGTATACTGGTTGATTGGCCGGTGCTTGGCCCCATCAGAATCTGGAAATTGTCGCTCAATCCGGGCGGAAGTTGCAGGTTGCTTCCGCGGTCGTTAAGCTGAAAACTTAATCGGAATTGCTGGCCCATTTCAACCGCATTGGGCGCCGACATGGTAAAGCGGGTTTGTTCAGCCCGGGCAGCTATCGCCACACAAACAAAAAATATATATGTTATCAGTTTTTTCATCATCCTTTCAAAGCCTACAAAATTATTGTTTTTGTTTAATTGCTTCTGTCCGTATTCTTTTAATCAACAATCCTTAAATTAAATATCATCCTGTTTAGCTACCACTCTTTTTCCGATCGCGAACGTTTGGCTTTTGCTGCCTTGGCTTTTTTTACTTTGTCCTGAATATCGCGTTCGTCGTTTTGCAAAGCCTGTAACAACTGCTCGGCATCTTGTTTGGATATTTTATTTTGCTGTGGTTGCTGTTGTTGCTGCTGGTCTTTATTTTGGTCTTTATTTTTGTTTTGATCCTGATTTTGCTTATCCTGGTTTTTGTTCTGGTCTTGCTGATCCTTATTTTGATCCTTGTTCTGGTCTTTGTTTTGGTCCTGGTTATCTTTATTCTGATCGTTTTGATCTTGATCCTGGTCCTTATTCTGGTCTTTATTCTGATCCTTGTTTTGATCCTGGTTTTGTTGTTGCTGTTCTTGTTTCTTTTTCAGCATTTGTGCATAGGCCAGATTGTATTTGGTTTCAATGTCTTCAGGGTTTTCACGCAAGGCCTTTTTGTAGGATTCAATACTTTCGTCGAGTTTTTCCTGCATTAACTGTGTGTTACCCAGGTTGTGGTTTGCCCGTGCCCGTTCCAGCGGATCTTCCATTTTTTCGGCCAGTTCCGAGAATTTTCCTTCCGCATCTTCAAATTTTTGTTGTTTATACAAGGCATCGGCCAGGTTGTAATTCCATTTTAAGTCCTCAGGTCTTTTTTCCAGTGCTTTGCGGTATTCGGTTTCTGCATTACTGAATTTTACCGAATCAATACGCATGGTATCGCGCACGGCTTCCATAAAAAGTTTGTTTCCACTGCGTACATGCTTTCGTTCGTTTTGTCCGAAAACAATTCCTGAAATTGTTAGCAGAAATAGTATGAAATATATTTTTCTCATTGTACCTGTACTTTTTTACTCGTAATTGGTTGTTTTGCTCTTCTGTTTGTCGGCTTCCGGCTCTCCTTTTTTTATCCAAACAACTTAATATGTTTCAAATACTTGTTTTTACGTTCAAGAATTACAAATTCAAGCAACAATAAAAACAACCCCAGTGCAAAGAAATACTGAAACTGATCGTCGTACTCGGAGTAGCTACGTGTTTCCATTTCTTGTTTTTCCATTTTGTTTATTTCGTCGAACAAGGCATTTAGCCCCACCTGGGCATTGTTTGCCCGCACATAAATACCACCGCCGGCTGCTGCAATTTGTTCCAGCATCTGTTCGTTTAGCTTGGTAACAACAACATTGCCGTCCCTGTCTTTCAGGTAATCGGTTTGGCCGTTTCTGAAAACCGGTATTGGCGAGCCCGATGGCAGGCCCATTCCAATGGTGTGCACAATGGCACCTTCATCCAAGGCAGCCTGTGCCGATGCCAAAGCATCGTCTTCGTGGTTTTCTCCGTCGGTAATAATTACAATGGCCTTATTGGCTTCGCCGTTTGGCGTAAACGATCGACGCGCCAATTCAATAGCTGCTCCAATGGCTGTACCTTGTTTAGGCACTATCTGGGTGTTTACCGAGTTTAAAAAAAGCTTGGCTGAGTTATAGTCGCTGGTAATAGGCAATTGCGTGTAAGCATCGCCGGCAAAAACAATCAAACCAATTTTGTCATCTTTTAAGCGGTCAACCAATCGCGAAATGGCTCTTTTGGCACGCTCCAGCCTGTTGGGTTGAATATCTTCGGCCATCATACTGTTCGAAACATCAAGGGCAATCATTAATTCCACCCCTTCGCGTTTTTCTGTTTTTAACTTCGAACCAAATTGCGGACGTGCAATTCCAACAATAAAAAACGCCAAAGCCAGCATCAGAATAATAAATTTAACAACTGGCCTGTTGCTTGAACTGTAGGGCATTAACTGTTGCAGGATTTCTTGCTGCCCAAACTTTTTAAGTGCCCGTTTTCGCGCAATACGCGACCATGCAAAAAACAGTGCAAACAGTGGAATTATTAGCAACCCCCATAAATATTCGATATTTCCAAACCTAAACATTTCCATACTCACTCCATTCTTATGGGATACTTCTAAAAATTGTTAATCGCAGAAACAAACTTATTATCAAAAACAGTGCCCCTATCAAGGCAAATGGCATAAATTCTTCCGATTTACGGCTAAACTCGCGCACTTCTATTTTTGATTTTTCCAAAGCGTCTATTTCTTTATAAATCTCTTCGAGCTTGGTGTTGCTGGTTGCCCTGAAATATTTTCCATCGGTTAACGATGAAATCTCCTGCAGTGTTTCTTCATCAATTTTAACGGGCATATCGCGCAGCTGCACGCCAAACTGTGTTTGAACCGGGTACGGGGCAGTTCCGATGCTTCCCACCCCCACGGTGTATACTCTTATTCCAAATGTTTTAGCAATTTCGGCTGCAGTAACCGGGGCTACTTCTCCGCGGTTATTTTCGCCATCGGTTAGTAGAATTACTACCCGGCTAATAGCTTCACTGTCTTTTAAGCGGGCAACCGATGTGGCCAGTCCGTTACCAATAGCCGTTCCATCTTCGATCATGCCGCTTTCAATATCTTTAAACAGGTTTAACAATACTGCGCGGTCGGTGGTTAGCGGGCACTGTGTAAATGCCTCGCCGGCGAAAACTACCAGTCCCATGCGGTCGTATTCGCGTCCCGAAATAAATTCCATTGCCACATTTTTAGCTGCTTCCAGCCGGTTGGGCTGAAAATCCTGTGCCAGCATCGAGCTGGAGATATCAAGGGCAATAACAATGTCAATTCCTTCGGTTTCGCTTTTTTCCCAGTTTTTCGACGACTGCGGACGCGCCAACACCACCACAAAAAATGTAATGGCTATTAACAGGCAGATAAATACCAAATGGCGTAAGTAGTGCCTGATAGTTTTTGGGGCCTTTAATACCGAAGCAGTGGATGAAACCTGGATGCTTGCGGTAAATCTTTTCTGCCTGAAAAGATACCATGCCACCATGGGTATAAGCACCCATAAAATATGGAACAGTTCAGGGTTTTTAAATGTTAATCCTTCAAACATCTTTCTCTATTTTATCTCAACTTCTTCAATATTCTCATCATTCTCCGAATTGTCTTTCCCTTTGGCCTCCACTTTCTTCTGCTCTTCCTTTTTGGTGTCGTTAACAAAAAAGTAGGCATTCATTAACGAAACATTGTCGTCGTCGGGTAGTGGCTGGAATTTGGCAAATTTAACCAGGTCGGCCAGTTGCAACAGCTGGGTGAGGTTGCCAAAGTTTTTGTCGCTAACCAATCCTTTTTGCACACGGAAACTTTCAATCGTTTCATCGGAGGTTTGTTCAAGGGCCCTAATGCCAAACCGGTCTTCGATGTACTCGCGAAGTGTATCAGTAAGTTCGCTGTAATATTGTTTTGTTTTGCCCTTTTGCCATATTTTTTCCGCTTTTATCCGGTCGAGTTCGCGCAGGGCAACAATATGTGCCGGCTCTTTGGGCTTAACCGGCCGTGCAAATATTGGTTTATTATTTTTCTTCCGTTTTATCGAATAGAGCAGGAAGAAAATAATAGCCCCAATAAGAATAACCCCCAGTATGTAGGGTGTAACTTCTTTTAATGTTAAAGGTGCACCATAAGGCATTTTTATATCGGTTGGGCCTTTGGTGGTATCAATTTCCATGGTGTAAACATTAAGCGTAACGCCGTTGCTTGGTATGGAATCGATAGTGCCGTTAAGGTCTATTTTAAACCAGTAGGGGGGAATTCGGTAACTGCCGCTGTCGAAGCTGGTTATGGTGTACGACTGAATTTGTTTAATGAATTTTTCATCGTCCAGTTCAAAAGTGTCAACTCCCGAGCGACTAATTACTTCAATTAAATCAACAATTGTATCGGGAACCACCGGGAACTGTACGTTCACATCTTTGGGGTGGTTTACCTCGATAAATAATTTAACCTGGTCGCCAATAAGAATGTTTGCAGAATCGAGCCTGGCTTCAGCTTTTATGCGCTGCGCCTGCACGTTCGTGGCAAACAAAAACAGGGTAAAAACAAATAATATTTTTAATTTCAATTTCATTTCAATCTATTTTAATGCCCGTTTCCTGAACAAGGTCATTAATGATTTTACATAGTCTTCGTTGGTGTTAATCGATACATAATCAACTCCACTTTTCTTAAACATTACATCCAGCTTTCCTGTGTGTTTAATCCACCAGTCGGCATAAAGTTTTCGTGTTTTTCGCGAGCTGCTGTCTACCCATACATAATTTCCACGTTCGGCATCTTTTAGTTTTATCATCCCAATAGCGGGAAGCTCTGTTTCTCGCTCGTCGTAGATGTTTAGAGCTACCATGTCGTGTTTGTTATTGGCAATAGACAGGGCCATTTCCAGCTCCTTGTTGTCGTCCATAAAGTCGGAAATTACAAAGGCTGTACAACGTTTTTTTATGGCATTGGTAAGGTAACGTACTGCTTCGGTAATATTGGTTCCGTTACTTTCCGGGTGGAAGTCGATTAATTCGCGAATAATACGCAGAATGTGGCTTTTCCCTTTTTTCGGTGGAATAAATTTTTCGATTTTATCGGAAAAAAAGATTACCCCGATTTTATCGTTGTTTTGAATGGCAGAAAACGAGAGAATTGCAGACAGTTCGGTGATCACATTTTTTTTGAGTTTTTCGAAAGAGCCAAACTCGCGCGAGCCACTTACATCGATAAGCAGCATAACGGTAAGTTCTCGTTCTTCTTCAAATATTTTAACATAAGGATGACTGTATCGTGCGGTAACATTCCAGTCAATGTTCCTGATATCGTCGCCAAACTGGTATTCGCGCACTTCAGAAAATGCCATACCTCGTCCCTTAAAAGCACTGTGGTATTCACCCGCAAAAATATTGCGCGATAAACCACGTGTTTTTATCTCAATCTTCCTTACTTTTTTTAGTAAATCACTTGTTTCCATCCGGATCGTTTAATATTCAGCGTTTAAATTTCAGTGCCATCCGTATGCTTTGCTTGATTTTTAAATCGGCAATACCTGGCTGGCAACTGTTATTCGTTTTAACTAATTTCTGACTCGCTGATTATGGTACCTCTACTTCGTTTAAAATATCGGTAATTATATCTTCCTGGGTAATGTTATTTGCTTCAGCTTCATAACTCAAGCCAATACGGTGGCGCAATACATCGGGGCAAACCGCACGTACATCCTCCGGAATAACATATCCGCGACGTTTAATAAAGGCAAAGGCTTTAGCCGCTTGCGCCAGACTAATTCCGGCCCTTGGTGAGGCTCCGTAAGCTATCATGTCGGCATATTTCTCGAGCTTGTATTCGGCAGGTTCGCGGGTGGCAAAAACAATGTCAACAATGTACTTCTGAATTTTTTCATCCATATACACATCTTTTACCACATTGCGTGCTTTTATAATATCTTCCGGCGAAAGTATTGTAGTTGTTTCAGGGAACTGAGCCAGCAGGTTTTGATTGATAATCTGGCGTTCCTCCTCTTTTTTCGGGTAGTTGATAACAACTTTAAGCATAAAACGGTCAACCTGTGCTTCGGGCAGCGGATAGGTACCTTCCTGTTCAATGGGGTTTTGAGTGGCCATAACCAGGAATGGTTCGTCGAGCTTAAATGTTTCGTCGCCAATAGTTATCTGGCGTTCCTGCATGGCTTCAAGCAGGGCCGATTGCACTTTTGCCGGAGCACGGTTAATCTCGTCGGCCAGTACAAAATTGGCAAATATTGGTCCCTTTTTAATGCTGAATTCTTCTTTCTTCTGGCTGTAAATCATGGTTCCTAAAACATCGGCCGGAAGCAAATCAGGTGTGAACTGAATACGCGAAAACCTGGCACTAATGGTTTGCGACAAGGATTTAATGGCCAGTGTTTTTGCCAGCCCCGGAACACCTTCTAAAAGAATGTGGCCATTGGAAAGTAAGCCTATCAGCAAACTTTCAACCAGGTGTTTTTGCCCAACAATTACCTTGTTCATTTCCATCGAAATCATATCAACGAACGAACTCTCTTTCTGAATTCTTTCGTTTAGTTCTTTAATATCAACTGCTTGATTCATTTCCATCTGTATTTCTTATAATTTTAATCTTTCAATGCTGTTATCTGTTTCATTGGTTGTTATAGTACCCGGAAGCCTGAAGACCCAAGACGTGAGAGGTTTTCTGTGTCCGAATAAAGTATAACCCGAATGAAATCTTGTTACTTGCCTGTCGTTAAAAAGGCTTGTTTCTAAAAAACCAATCGTCTAATTTTTCGAAAGCACGAAATTAAACGATTGCAAATATAAAAAGGCTTTAAAATTGTTAAAAAATTTTAAGTCCATAATTAGAATAAATCCTGATGTATAAGCTTTTTTAAAAAAAAACTCATTTCTACTTTGATTTTTAAAAAAGGAACAGTGTTGTTATCAACAGCAATAGTAAGTTTTGATTTTAAAAAGTGGTGTGTTATTGTATTTGCTGTACACAAATAGAGTTATCTGATTAAGAAGTAGGTTGATTAAATTTTAAAAAGTTTTGACTGAAACTAACACTGTTTTGTTAGCAAGAAGCAATTACAAAAGTGGCCGCGCTTTGAGTTTTACTTAATTTTAGCATCTGAATTTTACAAACTCTATACTCTAATTAATACAGTCTGGTTAACATGGAAGAAAGATCTCAACTTCGTTTTGATCTTCAAACACGTATTTTGTACAAAACTTATTCCGGAGAACTAAATGCACAGGTTGTAATAAATGCCTGGGAGGAAGATTTTGAAAGGAATGAGGTGCCTGACGTTTTTGTCGGATTAATTGTTGATTACAGAAAGGCCACGATTAAGGCCGATTTAAAAGAACATGCTTTGGTTGTGGAATACTACCGGAAACACTCAGGTGTTTTTGGTGGGAGACGCATAGCTATCGTCGTTCAAGATCCAAAAGATATTGTTTTCACTATTCTTTTCGAAAAAAAATCGAAAGGATTAATGGTGCGGAATTTTAACACAATTGAAGCTGCTGAGCATTGGATTTTGAGTTAAAAAAAGCTGCTGTTCTTTCAAATTGAACAGCAGCTTTTTGTTAGGCAATTTTAATTTCCCTCTCGGGTTGCGGTTTTACCTCTTCGCGCTTCGGCAAAATTATTTTTAAAATACCGTTGTTGTATTTTGCCGAAATTTTTTCGCCAAGCACTGCATTTTCGGCAACCGTAAACGAGCGTTGAAATGATTGATAGCTAAACTCGCGGCGGGTATACCTGTCTTTCTTTTCTTCACTTTCGTTTTTCTTTTCCGATGAAATGGTAAGCACATTGTTTTTAAAATTTACTTTAAAATCGTTCTTTTCCATTCCCGGAGCAGCTACCTCGATAATAAAATCATCATCTGTTTCTTTTACATTAACTGCAGGCAACGAAGTGTTGGTGCTCGAGAAATTGTTGTAATCCCAATCCATCAATTCATTGTTAAAAAACCGGTCAAAGAATGATGGAAAATTTGGTTCGTTTCTTCTTGCTAATTTCATGGCAATTTCCTCCTTTAACTTTTTGGTTAAACAATAAATGAACGTTTCTGAAAGACCTTTTGCAAATGGCGTTCCGAGTTAAAAATTCTGAAAAAATTGCAGGCTTATGTGTCTGAATGACATGGTGTTTGAGGTGTTTTGGCTTGTGTTGCTGATTTTCAGAAAAGTAGGGTCTGTCAAATTTTCACCAGAAAAACCTTTATTGTTCAGCAACAACTTTTTTCTATTGTTTTTAGAAACTTAAACCTGTAATTTTAACGAACAAATGGTTGTACTGTCGATTATTTACAGGCGGCCGTAAAATAAAAACAGGGCTGAATGGAAAAATGGCCTTATGGTTCGTACAGAAAGTATTAAAAGGTAATCAAAGCATCGAGAGGGGTAGTTGTTGTAAATGGTGATGAAACGTAAGAGATTTTTAGAGGACTTTGTTAGGAAGTCCGGCGAATTTAACGCTCAGTAAAACCGTTCTTCAAATCAGAAGAGCGGTTTTTACGTTTTAAGTTGTGACTGTGCTCTTAACTTTTTCTATAGTTTTGCAATTTAAATATACTAAAATGTCGCAACGTTATTTTTTACAGCTTAGTTACAAGGGAACTTCCTACCACGGATGGCAAATTCAACCTAATGCAATTTCAGTGCAGGAAGTAATTGAAGATGCCTTGTCAAAAATTTTACGTGAAAAAGTAGCTGTTGTAGGTGCAGGGCGCACTGATACTGGTGTGCACGCTTCGTATTTTATTTTGCATTTTGATGCCAGCAAGCCCATTTCGCCAGAGCTGGATTTGGTATATAAATTAAACAGTTTTTTACCATCGGATTTTGCTATTCAGCAGTTTTGGCCTGTTAGCTCGGAAGCACACGCCCGCTTTGATGCCCGCTCGCGCACGTATCATTATTTTATTAGCACCGAAAAAAATCCGTTTGCAACAGAAACCAGTTATAAGTACCTGAAACCACTGGATGTGGACCAAATGAACCAGGCAGCCCAAACGCTGTTTGAGTACACTGATTTTACCAGCTTTAGCCGCTTGCATACTGATGTAAAGACCAATAACTGCAAAATAATGCAAGCCGAATGGATGATAGAGGAGCAGCAACTTAAATTTGTTATAAAAGCCGATCGCTTTTTACGAAATATGGTGCGTGCAGTTGTGGGTACTTTACTCGAGGTAGGGCAAGGAAAAATTAGTGTACAGCAGTTTCGCGAAATAATTGAAAAAAAGAATCGTGGCGAGGCCGGGGCATCAGCTCCTGCGCAAGGCTTGTTTTTGGTTGATATTGAATACCCGGACGAATACGGAATAAAAAGCAATGCCTGAACTTTTTTTTTCGGTTTTGAAATAAATTATCGTAGCCCCAACCATCGCTTTTAACTTTTGTCTATCTTTGCATCCTATTGGTTGCGCAATAACGCGCTTAGGGAATCCGGTGAGAGTCCGGAACTGTGCCCGCAGCTGTAAATCCTGGTACGGATTGTTTCTTACGCCACTGTCGGTTTGGCCATTGACGGGAAGGCAACAATCTAAAGGGATGAGTCAGAAGACCTGCCAAAAAGATTTTGATGAACGAACTTCGGGGATAAAGTTTCGGGAATCATACATTTGATTTCTGCAGTTTCATTTCCAGCAAATTTTAAAACAGATGAGATATAAATTAATCTTGTTATTGTTGTTGGTGCAGTTAACGGTTGTTGCACAAGACCATACTCGTGTAATATCGCTGGCACCATCGATAACCGAAAACGTGTACCTGGTTGGCGGTAAAAACAAGCTGGTTGGCTGCACCAGTTATTGCACAAAGGCTGTTAACGATGGAGTTAATCGAATCGGTTCAACCATTGATGTAAATGTGGAGAAGATTTTAGCCTTACAGCCAGACGTGGTGTTAACCATGAAACTGACAAAAGCCCAGGATATTGCGGCAATGCGCAAGCTTGGATTAAACGTTGTAGTAATGGAAACGCCCATATCATTTGACGAAATTTGTGAGCAAAACCAGCAAATTGCTCAATTAATAGGCTGCAAAGATGGTGGCGAGCAGGTAGTAGCCAGTGCCCGGAAAAAAGTTGACGAAATTCGGGAAATGGCAAAAAAACTACCGTCCCGTAAAATCTTTTTCCAAATTGGCGCTAACCCCATTTTTAGTGTGCTTGATGGTACTTATATGAATGACTTTATTACTTTTTGTAACGGCAAAAACATTGCCTCGGGTTTAAAACACGGCACACTCACCCGCGAGAGTGTGGTGTTAAAAAATCCGGACTTGATTATTATTGCCGAAATGGGCGGTTTTGGTCAGCAGGAACTGGACGTTTGGAATAGTTTTAAAGGGGTGTCGGCGGTTAAACAAAACAAGGTTTTTTTAATTTCTTCAGAAACATCGTGCAGTCCTACTCCGGCTAATTTTGTACAGGCACTTGAAGATGTTTTCTATTTTATAAGCGAGTAAAATGCGAAAAGGACTGATTCATATCTACACCGGCGAAGGGAAAGGAAAAACAACAGCTGCAGTAGGATTAGCTATCCGTGCCTTGGGGCATGGTTTTTCCGTTGTTTATGCTTCGTTTTTTAAAAAGCCCGATTTGTGTGGTTATAATGAATTAAAGGTTTTAAAAACACAGGGGGCAGCGGTCTTTACTTTTTCGGAAGGAATGCCTTTGGTTAACCCGCAAATTACACCGGGGGAGTATCATGCCTCAACCACCGATGGTTTACAAAAACTACTCGATTTTATAGCTGCCAGAGCGGTAAAACTAGTGGTGCTCGACGAAATTTTAATAGCCATTAAATACGGCTATATCTCGGAAGACGAACTCTTAAGTTTTATTAAACAGAAACCCGCAGAAACGGAATTGGTTTTAACCGGCAGAGGAGCCAGCAAACGCATTAAAGATGTGGCAGATTATGTATCGGTTTTGGCAAAAGAAAAGCATCCGTTTGATGCGGGAGTAATGGCTCGCGAAGGAATAGAATATTAACGATTGCGGCTAATGAACTACCTTTTTTATTTACTTTGGATTAGAATTGCAGAAGATGAACATTAAATATATAAAGTGGGGGGTTTTTATCGTTCTGTTGCTGGTGTTGTTGTTGGCAGCCGTCGTTATTTCGCTGTCGTCGGGCGAGATTAAAGTTGTACTTTGGCAGTTGCCCCGGATTTTGGCTGAGAAAAACAGCATTGAATTTACTGTCTTAACCAAAATTCGTATCCCCCGAATTATGCTGGCCGTTGGGGTAGGTGGGGCGTTGAGTTTGTCCGGAGCCCTTTTGCAGGGGATTTACCGTAACCCACTGGTTGAACCTTACACTTTGGGAATTTCAGGAGGTGCTGCACTGGGGGTGGCCATTGCTATTGTGTTGGGAATCGGCACCGCCAGCTATCTTTCGTTACCTGCTTTTGGCTTTTTAGGGGCCCTTGTTACCTTGTTTTTGGTTTATTTTTTAAGCATAAAGCGTGGAGGATTAAGTATTAACAGTATGCTGCTGATTGGCGTTATGGTAAGCTTTGTATCCTCTTCTGCTATGATGTTTTTAATGTCAGTCTCAACCGCCGAAAATTTACATAATATCGTATTCTGGGTGATGGGGTCGTTAGATGAGTCGAATGCAGCGCTTATAAAAATTGCGTTTTATGCTTCGCTTTCAGGCTTGCTAATTTCGTATTTGTTTGCACAAACCTTAAATGCACTTCGCCTTGGCGAGGTTAAAGCCCGCCACCTGGGAATAAATACCGGCGTGGCCATTAAATTGTTGTTTTTTGTTGCTTCTCTGCTTACCGGAATTGCCGTTTCGGTTGCGGGAGTTATTGGCTTTGTGGGATTGGTAATTCCACACCTTGTTCGTTTAATAATTGGCAACGATTACCGCGTTTTACTGGCCGGCTCGTTTTTGGGTGGTGCAATTTTTCTGATTCTTTCCGATACGCTTGCCCGTACAATAATATCGCCCAACGAATTGCCCATTGGGGTTATTACCGGTTTTGTTGGCGGACTGGTGTTTATTGTTGTGTTGAGTCGCTCAAAATCGCATTTTAAACTGAATTAGTATGGAACACTTTTTTCAACTTAATAATTTTTCGTGCGGTTATCCAGGTAAGTTCGTGGTGAGCGATGTTAGTTTTTCGATTAACAAGGGCGATTTTGTTGGTATTATTGGTCCAAACGGATCAGGTAAAACAACACTGTTTCGTGGGGTTGCCGGCGAACTCGATCCCTTACACGGCAATATGGTTTTGCAAAATTCTGATATGCAAAACATGAATTTGAAACAACGTGCACAACACATTGCAATTGTTACCCAAAATATTGAAATCGGAAGTATGACCGTTGAAGAATATGTGTTAATGGGGCGTATTCCTTATCACAAACAGTTCCAGTTTTTCGAAACCAAAGATGATTTTGCTATCGCCGAGAAATACATGAAACTAACTGGCGTAGACAAACTAAAAGGAAAATATATGAACGCCCTGAGTGGTGGCGAGCAACAGTTGGCAGGCATTGCCCGTGCGCTAACCCAGGAGCCACAATTACTTTTGCTCGACGAACCAACATCGCATTTGGATATTACCCACCAGGTACAAATATTAAACCTCATTCGCCGCTTAAGTCGGGAGCTTGGCTTATCGGTGCTAATGATAATTCATGATTTAAACCTGGCAGGCGAGTATTGCGATTCGTTAATTATGATGCAAAATGGCCGGATACGTAAAAAAGGAGCTCCAACCGAAGTGTTAAACTATAAAGATATTGAAGCAGTTTACGAAACGGTTGTGGTAACCCGCACTAATCCGATATCAAATAAACCGGTGGTGTTTTTGGTGTCAGAAGAGGTAATCGAAAAAAAGTGAAAAAGGAGTACTCGCCTAAAATTATTTTATAATTACCGGTTGGTAAACCAACATTGTTTCACGGATAGCTCCTTCAAGTGGTTCTTCGCGTTCAATTTCCCGAATAAACCTATTCATTAAATTATTCCTGTTTATTTTAACTCTAAAATCTCTGCGTTTTCTTTTTGTGCTTACTCTTGTTTTCATTGCCCCTGTTTTTTAAAAAAAAGAGCCCTCGCAAGTTTTGTGCAGTATTCTTACTTATTTTACTTTTTTTATAATTTTTCATAATCGTTTACACTTTATGTAAGCTTCAATTTCATCCTTAATTTAATATTATGGGGTGTTTTTTCTGATTCCTTATAAATGTAAGTAACAGGATGTGAGATGATTGTGAGTTGTGTTAATAACTGTCGTTAATAGTTGAAATAACTTTTCCTCAAAAAACAGTCTTGTTAAAAATTGTGATTATCTTTGCTAACGAATTTAGGTTCTTATAATTTCTTAATCAGAAATAAGATGAAAAGGGAATCCGGTGTGAATCCGGAGCTGTACCCGCAGCTGTAAGTCCCAATTGCAAATTGCAATTAGTGTTATTGAACCACAAAAGCCACTTCCTGATGGAATCAGGAGGGAAGGCATCAATAACCGGGATGAGCCAGAAGACCTGCCATAAATTCAATAATTTATAATTAAGCTTCGGGATAAAAGCTTGAGAAATATTCAAAAAGTATTTTTCACTGATTTATCCAAAGCTCCTTAAAATTTGATAATGAGGAGGTTTGTTGTTTTTGGGGTACTCTTATTGGCTTGGGCACAAAATGTTTCTGCACAAGAATTATTTTCAGTGTTTGACACGGTACATGTTGACGAAGTGGTTAGCTATGGTAAGCTTCGGAAGTACCAATCGGGGGCAAAAATAGAAAGCATAAGTGCCAGCCAGTTTTCGTTGGCGCAGGATGGTAACTTAGAGCAATTGCTTTCGCGAACGCTACCCGTAGCTTTTAAAACCAATGCCGGAGGGCTTGCAACCATCCGTATCAGGGGGTCGGCACCCGACCATACCAGCTTAAATTTTGGTGGAATAAATATTAATTCGCTAACCCTTGGCCACTCAAACGTAAGCAACGTGCCGGTTTATTTGTTTGATAATGTGGGAGTGCAGTTTGGGAGTGCCAGCTCGGTAAATGGATCGGGAAGTATTGGTGGTGCCATTCATTTGGGCTTGCAAAACAACTGGACAAAAGGTGTAAAAGCCGAAGCGAGAATTGCAAATGGTTCGTTTGGCGAACAATTGTATGGAACAAAAATATCTCTCGGTAACGGAAAATTCGAATCGGTAACGCGCGCTTATTACTATACCAAAACAAACAATTTCCCGTTTCTTAATCCTCAGAAAGACTTTGAAACACAGCAGATAGGCATTCAAGACACCCAGCAGAACGCGGCCATTGAAAATAGGGGGCTGTTGCAAGAATTTAATTATCGTTTTGCCACTAATGAACACTTCATCTTTAATGTCTGGATTGAAAACGACTGGCACCAGGTGCAGCAAAATATGGCGGTAAATTATTTTAATCCGCAACTGCAGGAAGTTTATGACGATGAGCATATTCGTATTTGGACCGGTTATAAAAACCGTAAAAAACCGTTTAAGTACGAAATCAACGGTGGCTATGTTTTCGATAATGCTGTAAGTAATAAAAACACATCCGACACTATTTCAACCCAACGCATAATTGGCGAAGCTTTTGTTGAGCACGATTTTTTGCCCAATGCAAGTTACAAGGCCGGGGCAAAAGCTACCCGTATTTATCCAACTGTGTACGCTTATTCAGAAACACTGGAGCACGAAACCCGGGTAGACCTTTACGCCTCGTATTACCATCGTTTTTTTAACAAACTTACCGCAACGATTAATCTGCGCCAGGGATTTGTAACTGATTTTGAAGTTCCGTTTACCCCCTCGCTTGGAGTAAACTATCTGGCTCTTTCAAAAGAAAAATATGTGCTAAAATTTAGTGGAAACATAGCGCGTAGCTACCGTGTGCCAACCTTTAACGACCGGTTTTGGGTGCCCGGCGGAAACCCCGATCTGAATCCTGAGAAAGGCATGAACTGCGAAATTGGTTCAAAGTGGAGCTACTGCACCGGTAATAAGTCGGGTAATGTTAAACTGAATGCTTTTCTGATGAAGGTGGACGACTGGATTTTATGGAAAAATGGCGGATCGTTTTGGTATGCCGAGAATGTGCAGAAAGTAGAAAGCAAAGGACTAGAGCTAATGACCGACTGGAATTATAATATGGTAAAAGGGTGGGTAGTAAACTGGGGATTGAATTTGACGTACACCGTTGCCGAAAGGATAGAATCGCTGAATGAAACCAATGCCCTGAACCGACAAATGGAATATGTACCGAAAACCAGCGCAACGGCTTTTTTTAGCGCCTCTTATAAGGATTTAGCATTGGTAGTTGATCAAAGCTATTCAGGCGAACAGTTTACCGATGAAGAAAACAAAAATATTCTGGATGCCTATTCGCTGACAAACCTCGCAGTTAGCTACAACTGGAAAATAAATACGCAACACCGCATTAAAATAAACGCCATGGTTAACAACCTGTTTGACGAAGATTACCAGGCAAGCTGGGGCTATGCCATGCCGGGTATTTCGTACCGACTTGGTTTAAGCTATCATTTTAAATAAAAACAATTATCAATATAAAATTCAATTACAAATGAAAAACCGATTTAAAAATTTAATGTTTCTGGCTGTGCTGGCCATCGCTTTTACAGCGTGTGATGATAGTAACGACCCGGTGCCGGCTCCGGTTGAACCCGCGGTAAGCTACATTGTAAACTACGGTGGCTATACTAACGATAAGAGCACCATTACATCGTTTAACAAAGAAACAGCCACAGCAACAAACAATGTTTATGAGTTAATTAATGGTGTGCCCATGACCTCGAATGCCCAATATGCCTTAAGTTATAACGGCAAAGTTTATTTAATGGGTAATAATGCAGATCAGATTTTTTGGGTAAATGACGAAACGTTCGAACAAACAGAAAATGCCCTTACTACTGATATTGTAAAACCACGTTTTGCAGTGGCTACCGGAAACTACATGTATGTTTCGTGTTGGGGAGGAGATGTATGGATGGATGCAAGTGTATCGTACATTGCAAAAGTTAACTTAACAACGCACACTGTTGAAAAGAAAATAGCTTTGCCAGGCGGACCGGAAGGACTTGAAATTGTAAATAATAAGCTGTATGCAGCTCTTAACTATGATGATAAAGTAGCAGTTATAGATCTTGGAACTGAAGCCCTTACTTATATTCAACTTCCTGCCGGAAACATTCCGTCGTACTTTGAGAAAGATAATAGCAATAACCTGTATGTGGTTCTCGGAGTTGCCTATGGAGATGCCACAACCCAAACAGGTATTGGTTACATTAATACAACTACCAACGAAGTTGAGGCTACATATGCTTTAGACGGTGTTAGTAGCATGGCCTATGTAAATATAATGGAACCAAACGACGATTTTTCTAAGTTATATGTGATGACATCAGTAATGGACGCCAACTGGAATGTTAGAGGTTCGATTGCGGTATTTGATGTGGCTTCTAAATCGTTTGAAAGTACAAATTTAGTAGATGGCGTGCAGGGCATTAATGGCGTTGATTTTTATAATGATAGAGTATTTTGTTTTATTTCAAACGGGGCAACCGCTAAGGGTAAAGCTATAACCTACCAAACAGATGGTACTGTAGATATTGAGTTTGAAACCGGTATTGCGCCATTTATGCTTTTTACTGTTGAAGACTAAGATATTTTTGAAAATCGAAATAACTATTTTTTAGTTATTGCTCTAGGTTTGCACAGCAATTGTGCATGATTATGATGAAAACCTCCGGTTGAACAGGCCGGAGGTTTGGTATTTCAACAAGTGCTAATAAACTAACAAAACAAACAATACCAAAACCTGAAATTATGGCACAAATTACTTTCATAACAGGCGGACAACGATCGGGGAAAAGCAGTTATGCCCAGAAACGAGTAGAAGAAAATTCTGGAACTCCAATTTATCTGGCAACTGCACATATCTGGGACGAAGATTTTCATAACCGTGTGAAACGCCATCAGTCTGACCGGGGCGCACAGTGGAACACCATTGAAGAAGAGATTGAAATCAGTAAACACGACCTGGTCGGGAAAACAGTGCTGCTTGACTGTGTAACGCTGTGGCTGACCAATATCTTTTATCAGAATAAAAATGATGTGGATGCCAGCCTTGAAATTGCCAAACTTGAATGGGATAAATTTATTAATCAGGACATGGAACTGTTTGTGGTAAGCAATGAACTCGGTATGGGTGTTCATCCCGAAAATGAAATTGCCCGCAAGTTTGCCGATCTGCAAGGTTGGATGAACCAGTACATTGCCAAATCGGCAAACGAAGTTTTTCTGATGGTTTCCGGAATACCGGTTCAAGTAAAAAGTGGAAAGTAAAAATTATATAGGTTAAAATAAAACTTTGAGGCTTCGAGTCTTAGCGTTTAAAATAATATTTGCGGTTATCAGCAAAATCAGCGAGAAATAAAAAACCAAAAACAATGACATTAAAAGATCAATTACAACATAAAATCGATAACAAAACCAAGCCTCTCGGATCACTTGGAATACTTGAAGAAATTGCCCTGCAAATCGGGATGGTACAAAACAACTTATCGCCAAAAATTGAAAAGCCGGCACACCTGGTTTTTGCTGCCGACCATGGAGTGGCCGACGAAGGCGTTAGTCCCTACCCAAAAGATGTTACCTGGCAAATGGTAATGAATTTCTGCGGTGGCGGGGCAGCAATTAATGTGTTTTGCCGGCAGAGCGAAATGGATTTGAAAGTAATTGATGTTGGTGTTGATTTTGATTTCCCGGCCGGATTACCGGTGATAAACAAAAAGGTAGCCCACGGAAGCCGAAATATGCGCAAAGAGCCTGCCATGACGATGGAAGAATGTGAGGCAGCAATGGAAGTTGGTGCAGCAGCTGTGCGTGCCGAGGCAGAAAAAGGCTGCAATACTATTGGTTGTGGCGAAATGGGCATTGGCAATACTTCGCCATCATCGTTGCTAATGCATCGTTTTACGGGCATTTCAATCGAAGAATGTACCGGGCGTGGATCGGGTTTAGTTGAAGAACAGGTTGACCGAAAAACACGAATACTCAAAGAAATTGCAGACAAATACGATCCGCATACACCTAAAGAAATACTGGCAACCTTTGGCGGTTTGGAAATTGCCGCAATGGTTGGAGCCTATCTCGAAGCCAAAAAGCAAAATATGCTAATTTTGGTTGATGGTTTTATTTCAACGGCAGCTATTATTACCGCCATGCAAATGGATGCAACGATAAAGGGTAACTGCATTTTTTGCCACAGCTCCGATGAAAAAGGCCATAAACGAATGCTGGAATTTTTGGAAGTGCGCCCTCTGCTGCAATTAAACATGCGTTTGGGTGAAGGAACAGGAGCTGCGGTAGCTATGCCGCTGGTGCGTTCGGCTGTTAATTTCATAAACGAAATGAGTAGCATGGAAGATGCCGGTGTTTCGAATAAAGAATAGCGCGAGGATTGAAAACTACCGTCCAAATTATTTTGATTAAAGTCGCCGGCGGAAATATAGCTCAAAACAATATGATTTAGGGGCGATTTTCACGGGTATCGGACGGTATATGGTAAACTCATAGGTATTTGAAATAAAAAGCATTAACTTAATTGTGTTCAGGTGATAAATGAATTTAAAATATTTCTTACTGTAATAAGCTTTTATACCCGAATTCCGGTTGGCCACATTAATGGCTGGACGGAACAAATGCTGAATAAATCAACACGCTATTTTCCTGTCGTTGGCTGGATGGTTGGAGGAGTAGCCGCACTGGTTTTTCTATTGTTTAACCTTGTTTTGCCCGCCTCGCTTGCCATTGGATTGAGCATGGCGGCAACGGTTTTTTTTACCGGTGCATTTCACGAAGATGGTTTTGCTGATTTTTGCGATGGTTTTGGCGGAGGCTACACCCCTGAGCGTATCCTGGAAATTATGAAGGATAGCCGCATTGGCACCTACGGAAGTGTTGGACTTTTGTTTATGCTTGGTACCAAGTTTTTGGCGCTTTTGCATATCGAAAACAGCAGCATACCTTTAGTGTTGTTAGCCGGCCACGCCATTAGCCGCATTTTTCCGGTGTTATTAATTTATTCGTCGGCCTATGCCCGGCTCGATGCAAGCAGTAAAACCAAACCGGTAGGTAAAGCCGATTCGGTAGGGTCCTTACTTTTTGCCATACTTACCGGCGCTGCCGCACTTTTGTTTTTTAGCCTTGTTGAATCGCTTGTGGTAGTTGCCTTGCTGTTGATTGTTAGCTCGGTTTTCAGGAGATATATAAACCGAAAACTGGGTGGTTATACCGGCGATATTTTAGGCGCTTTACAGCAACTGTGCGAGGTAATATTTTATTTGTGTATTCTCGCTTGTCAAAACGCTATATGAAAATAATTGCTATCAGACATACCAGTGTTGCCGTAGAACCGGGAGTTTGTTACGGGCAAACCGATGTGGATGTTGCCAAATCGTTTGGGGAAGAACAGAAAAGAATAGTGGCTGGACTGGAATCGCTAAATTTCGATAAAATATGGTCGAGCCCATTAAAACGCTGCCTTACTTTGGCTCAAAATCTTTTCCCTGATGATGAGGTAAATGTTGATCCGCGATTAAAAGAATTAAACTTTGGAGATTGGGAAATGTGCACCTGGGAAAAGATTTACAATGAGACAGAAGGGAAGGAGTGGATGGAGAATTACCAAACCATGCCAACAAAAAATGGCGAATCATATCCTGAAATGGTGGATCGTGTAACGGCTTTCGTTCAGGAGATTACTGAATCAGATGCAGGGAACTGTGTTATTGTTGCTCATGCCGGAGTAATTCGCATATTAAAAAGCATCATTGAAAGAATACCCATTTCGGAACTTTTTGAAAACTTTAAACCCGCTTATGCCAGTATAACCGTATTCGAATTTAATAAGCATGACTAAGGAAAAAAAATACAAGCCGATAATGTTTGTGGGTACCGGCTCCGATGTTGGTAAGAGCATTATTAACGCAGGCTTTTGTCGCATTTTCAAACAAGATGGCTTGAAACCGGCTCCGTTTAAAGCACAAAATATGTCGTTAAATAGCTATCCAACTGCTGATGGCCTGGAAATTGGGCGGGCACAAGCGGTTCAGGCTGAAGCCTGCGGTATAAACTGCCGTGTGGAGATGAACCCGGTATTGCTAAAACCAACCGGTTATATGGATTCGCAAATTGTGTTAAACGGTAAACCCTGGGCAAATAAATCGGCTAAAGCCTATTTTAACGAAACCGACCGTGATTTTCTTTTTAATGAAGCAATGAAAGCTTTTTCGAAGCTGGAAAAGGCTTACAATCCGATTGTTGTAGAGGGCGCCGGTAGTATTTCAGAAGTAAACCTTTGGGAAAAAGACATAACCAATATGCGGGTAGCCCTGGCTAAAAATGCGGCCACCTATCTGATAGCCGATATCGATAAAGGAGGCGTTTTTGGTAGCGTTTACGGTTCTGTTTTGCTTTTGCCCGAGGCCGAGAGAAAACTAATTAAAGGCATCATCATAAATAAATTCAGGGGCGATATTACATTGTTTGAACATGGTGCCAAACAATTGGAAAAACTTTGTGGAATACCTGTGGTCGGCATAATTCCGCATTTTCGCGATATCTATATCGATGATGAAGACTCGGTGGTAGTTGATAAAAAGCGGTTTGAGGCGGTGCAGGGAAAAACCAATATTGCGGTGGTGCTTTTACCGCATATGTCGAATTTTACCGATTTTAATTACCTCGAGAAATTGTCCGAAGTTAACCTTTTTTACGCTGCAACGCCAGCTGATCTGGATGCCGCGGATATTGTAATTCTTCCGGGTTCGAAAAATACCATTGCCGATTTATTGTATCTGCAAAAACAGGGGATGACCGGCGCTGTAAAAATGGCGCACAAAAAAGGTAAAGCCGTTTATGGTATTTGCGGGGGCTATCAAATGATGGGCGAATGGATATCAGATCCTGATCATGTTGAAAGTACAATTGATAAAATCCCGGGACTTGGTATTTTGCCGGTAATTACAACGCTTTCAAAAGAGAAAATTACCAAACAATGCACATTCGAGTTTCAAAATTTGCTAAAAGGAAAAGGTTACGAGATTCATATGGGCGAAACTTCTTGCAAAAAGCCCAAACCGCTCTGTTACATAAACGGGAAAAAGCCCGATGGTTATTATTTAGATGCAAAAACATGGGGTACCTATATTCATGGTATTCTTGATAATACAGAGATAGTGAAACGTATGCTTGAGGAAGCTGGAGGAGGAGTGAACAGCACTTTTGATTTTCAGGAATTTAAACAGCAGCAGTACGATAAACTCGCCGATTTAATTCGGGAAAATGTAGACCTTAACTACATTTATAAATCGATGGAATTTGATGGAGCATCCTGAAATTGTAATTCCTTTATTAATTGGTTTCTTGCTTGATGCCTTAATCGGCGATCCGCAGTGGTTGCCACATCCCATCCGTATATTCGGAAAAGCCATTGCAATTGGAGAACTTCGCTTAAATAATGGTAAGAAAAAGCGTTTTCGAGGAGCTATTTTATCCATTTCTTTAATATTGTTCACCTATTTCTTCTTTTTTATTCTTTTTGAATTTCTTGCTTCATTTTCAATTCTGTTTTTACTTGTCTCTTCCCTTTTTGTTTTTTATGGACTCGCAAATCACTCCCTTATCCGCGAATCGTGGAAAGTAATTAACGTGCTAAATAAAAGTGGAGTTGAAGCGGCACGCAAACAGTTAAGTTTTATCGTTGGCCGTGATACAGCAGATTTGAATAGAAATCAAATTCGAACAGCCGTATTAGAAACTTTAGCCGAAAACTTAAGCGATGGTGTAATTGCCCCCATGTTTTATTATGCTCTGGCGGGTGTTCCCGGTATGATGGCATACAAAATGGCAAACACACTCGATTCGATGATAGGCTATAAAAATCAGCGCTATCGTGAGTTTGGTTTTTTTGCTGCAAAAACTGATGATGTTTTAAATTTTATTCCGGCCAGGTTAACTGCACTATTTATGGTAGTGGTTGCATGTAGCTACCGGGGGCTGGTATTTTGTTTGAAATTCGGAAATAAACACAGCAGTCCTAATGCGGGTTATCCAGAAGCGGCGTTGGCTGGCATATTAAATTGTAGGTTTGGTGGACCAAACAGCTACCAGGGCAAGCTAGTTAACAAGCCGTTTATCGGAGATGTACCCCGAAAGCTTACGAATAAAGATGTGGTAAAAACGTGTATGATAAATTTTCTGACGAGTGTATTGGCATTGGGGGCTCTGGTTGCCATTTATTGGATATAAAAAAAGGACGGGTCAACACCCATCCTTTTCACTAACTAAACCAATAAAACTAATCAAACCTAAACTTATGAAC